>Ga0182740_1000253_pt1 | contig 82678 bp, 66 predicted proteins | sample eDN5th37CKraftBY_FD_128872 | JGI IMG/M metagenome (GOLD analysis project Ga0182740, IMG submission 128872) | Enriched backyard soil microbial communities from Emeryville, California, USA - eDNA 5th pass 37_C Kraft BY (version 2) (version 2) | ecosystem: Environmental > Terrestrial > Soil >...
CGATCCCGCGGACATGACGCGAATGTGGCGGGGCTGCTCGCATTCCGGCTGGGATCCGGCGACCGTCAACACCACCAACCCGGCGATCGTCGTCGGATCGCAGGGCCTGCACGCGACCGGCTACGCGATGGGCGCCCGTCTCGACGGTGCCGAGATCGCGACCGTCGCCTACTTCGGTGACGGCGCCACCAGCCAGGGCGACATCTCCGAGGCCCTCGGCTTCGCGGTGAGCTGGAGTGCCGGGGTGGTGTTCTTCTGCCAGAACAACCACTGGGCGATCAGCGCCCCGGTGCACGTGCAGAGCCCGGTGGCACTGGCCCACCGGGCCGCCGGCTTCGGGATGCCCGCCGTGCAGGTCGACGGCAACGACGTCCTCGCCGTCCTGGCCGTCACCCGGCAGGCCGCGCGCCGCGCCCGCGAAGGCGGCGGACCGACGTTCATCGAGGCCCTCACCTACCGCATGGGTCCGCACACCACGTCCGACGACCCGACCCGCTACCGCACCCCCGCCGAACTGGAGGAATGGCGGGCACGCGATCCGCTGACCCGGGTGCGGCTGTTGCTCGACCGCGAGGGTCTCGCCGACGACGACTATCTCGCCACGGTCCAGGCCGACGCGGACGCCGCCGCGGACCGGCTGCGCACGGGCACGCTCACCGCCCCCGACCCCGAACCGCTCTCGATGTTCGATCACGTCTACGCCACCGAGCACCGGATGCTCGCCGATCAACGCGCCCGCTACGGCGAATACCTCGCCGGGTTCGACACCGCACAGTACGAGGAGGCACGGTCATGACCACCACCACGATGGCTCTCGGCGCCGCCCTCAATGCCGGGTTGCGGCGCGCGCTCGAACACGACCGCAAGGTCGTGATCATGGGCGAGGACGTCGGCCGGCTCGGCGGCGTCTTCCGCGTCACCGACACGTTGCAGAAGGACTTCGGCACCGACCGGGTCTTCGACACTCCCCTCGCCGAATCCGGCATCGTGGGAACGGCTTTCGGCATGGCGCTGCGCGGATACCGGCCGGTGTGCGAGATCCAGTTCGACGGGTTCGTCTACCCGGCCTTCGACCAGATCGTCTCGCAGGTCGCGAAGATCCACTACCGCACCGCGGGTACGGTCACCGCGCCGTTGACGATCCGCATTCCGTACGGCGGCGGGATCGGCGCCGTCGAGCACCATTCCGAGTCCCCCGAGGTGTATTTCACGCACACCGCGGGCCTGCGGGTGGTGAGCCCCGGCACTCCGTCGGACGCCTACTGGATGATCCAGCAGGCGGTGGCCCTGGACGATCCGGTGATCTTCCTCGAGCCGAAGCACCGGTACTGGGATCGCGGCGAGGTCGACCTCGACACCCCGCCGGAACTGCCGCTGGACCGGGCGCGCGTCACCCGGCCGGGCACCGATGTCACGCTCGTGACGTTCGGCGCGATGCTGACGACGACCCTGCAGGCCGCGGATATCGCTGCGGACGAAGGACATTCGATCGAGGTGATCGATCTGCGATCGCTGTCGCCGCTCGACGTCGACACCGTCGAGGCGTCGGTGCGCCGCACCGGTCGGCTCGTGGTCGCGCAGGAGGCTCCGGTGAATTGCGGGCTCGGCGCCGAAATCGCCGCGCAGATCTCCGAACGGTGCTTCTATCAGCTGGAGGCGCCGGTGCTGCGGGTCGGCGGATTCGACATCCCGTATCCGCCGGCGAAACTCGAGGCGTACCACCTACCGGACCCCGACCGCATCCTCGATGCCGTCGACCGCAGCCTCGCCGCCTGAGGGGACACACCGCCTGAAGGGACACGCCGAATGAACCAGTCCGTCAAGGAATTCCGGATGCCGGATCTCGGTGAGGGACTGACCGAGGCCGACCTCGTCTCCTGGACGGTGGCCGTCGGCGACCGCGTCGAGCTCAACCAGGTCGTCGCGGAGGTGGAAACGGCGAAGGCAGTGGTGGAGTTGCCGTCGCCGTTCGCGGGGACGGTGGCAGAACTGCTCGCCGAGCCCGGAACGACGGTGCCGGTCGGGGCACCGATCATCCGGATCGCGGTGCCCAGTGAGGGTCCCCACGACGCCGGTGCCGAATCGCATACCCCGGTGCTCGTCGGCTACGGTCCCGGCCGCCCACCGGTGAGCAAACGGGCCGCCCGGACGCTCGCGCAGGCCGGGCCGACGACCGACAGGACCTCGGGAAACGGGCACAGCGCACCGCACCTGCACGCCGAGCCACCCCGCCCGGACGCGAAGCCGTCGGCGCGACGTGAGGCCAAACGCCTCGGCATCGACCTGGCGACCGTGACCGGAACCGGCACCGGCGGGGTCGTCACCCGCTCGGACGTGCGGCGCGCCGCGGACCGGGCCGCCCGCACCGAACCCGGCGAGGAGACGCGGGTGCCGATCACGGGGGTGCGCAAACGCACCGCCGAGGCCGTGACCCGCAGTGCATTCACCGCGCCGCACGCGACGGTGTTCCTCACGTGCGACGTCACCGCGACCGTCGAGCTGGTCGAGCGGCTGCGCACGCATCCGTCGTTCGCGGACCGGCATCCGACCGCCCTGACGATCGTGGCGGCGGCGTTGCTGCGCGCGGTCGCGGACCAGCCGATCCTCAACGCGACGTGGGATCAGGACGCCGGTGAGATCGCGACGCGCACCTACGTGAACCTGGGCATCGCGACCGCCACCGACGAGGGGCTGATGGTCCCGGTGATCCGGAACGCGCACGCCCTGACGCTGCCCGACCTGGCCGGCGCGATCGCCACCGTCACCGCGACCGCGCGCGCCGGGCGCGCAACACCCACCGACCTGACGGGCGGCACGATCTCGATCACGAACGTCGGGGTGTTCGGCGTGGACGGCGGCAGCCCGATCCTCGTGCCGGGTGAGGCGGCGATCCTCGCCGTCGGGGCGATCGCGCCGCGTCCGTGGGTGGTCGACGACGCGCTCGCGGTGCGCCGGGTGGTCACGCTGTCGTTGTCGTTCGATCATCGGCTCGTCGACGGCGAGCAGGCGGGGCGGGCACTCGCGGCGATCGGCGGATTCCTCGGCGACCCGGTGCCCGCGCTGCTCGCACGCTGACCCGCGCGGGTGAGGAACCCGCCGCGGTGCCGGTAGCGTCGGGTTCCGTGACCGATCCCGCCTATCGGCGTGCCCGAGCAGCCGTCTTCGCCGTCTTCGGACTCAACGGGTTCCTGCTCGCGATGTGGGTCGTGCACATTCCGGCGGTGCAGCAGCGCGCGGGGATCGGCAACGCGACCCTGGGAACGCTGCTGCTGATGCTCGCGGTCGGCGCGATCGTCGGCATGCAGGCGACGGGGCGGCTCGCCGACCGGTTCGGCAGCGACCGCACCACCACGATCGCCGCGAGTGCCCTGGCGGTCACGGTGGCCGGTCCGGGTCTGGCGTCGCAGGGCTGGCAGCTCGCCGTCGCACTGGTGCTGTTCGGGTTCGCGAACGGCGCCCTGGACGTGTCGATGAATTCGCAGGCGGTCGTCGTCGAACAGCGTTACCGGCGGCCGATCATGGCGGCCTTCCACGGGCTGTTCTCCGTCGGCGGTGTGGCCGGGGCACTGGTCGGGGCGGCGACGCTCGCCGCCGGCTGGGCTCCGGCGATGTCGCTGGCCGTCACGGGTGCGATGGGGCTGCTGGTGGTCGCGGTCGCGTCCGGGCAGTTGGTGCGGGTGCCGCCGCATCCCCACCACGTCGATGCGGCTCCGCGCGGCGGGTATTCGCGGCGGGTACTGCTGCTCGGCGGGCTCGCGTTCATGCTGATGCTGTGCGAGGGCGTCGCCAACGACTGGAGTGCCCTGCAGGTCAAGGAGCGTCTGGGCAGCCCGGATTCGGTGGCGGCACTCGCTTTCGGGGTGTTCTCGGCGACGATGACGATCGGCCGCTTCACCGCGGATCGGATCACCGCGCGGATCGGCCCGGTGGCGTTGGTGCGGTACGGCATGCTGGTCGCCGCCGTCGGTATGGGCACGGTGATCGTCTCGCCGTGGCTGCCGCTGACCCTGGCGGGGTGGGGACTGTTCGGCGCCGGTCTCTCGGGGGCGGTTCCGCAGTTGTTCACCGCCGCGGGGAACATGACGACCGGCGCGCCGGGCGCGAACATGTCGCGGGTCGTCGGGATGGGCTACATCGGTTTCCTGGCAGGTCCGGCGTGCATCGGCTGGTTGTCGGAGGCGGCGTCGCTGACGGCGGCGATGGCGGTGCCGCTGGCGTGCGTGCTGGCCGCGTCGGCACTGGCCCCGAACGTGCGCGAGGGCGCCCGCGCAGCAGATGTGCGCGGGCGCCCCTGAAAGCGGCTGCGGGTCAGAGGACCTTGAGTTCCTCGGTGACCTCGCCGACCATCTTCTTCGCGTCGCCGAAGAGCATCGACGTCTGATCCGCGGTGAACAGCGGGTTGTCGATGCCGGCATAGCCGGAGGACATGGACCGCTTGAGCACGATCACCGACTTGGACTGGTCGACGTTCAGGATCGGCATGCCGTAGATCGGGCTCGACGAATCCAGACGCGCGGCCGGGTTGGTGACGTCGTTGGCGCCGATGACGATGGTGACGTCGGTCCGGCTGAACTCGCCGTTGATGTCGTCCATCTCCTTCATCGCGTCGTACGCGACGTCGGCCTCGGCGAGCAGCACGTTCATGTGGCCCGGCATGCGACCGGCGACCGGGTGGATGGCGTACTTGACCTCGACGCCACGCTGCTCGAGCAGCTCGGCCATCTCCTTGACGGCGTGCTGCGCCTGCGCCACGGCCAGACCGTAGCCGGGCACCACGATGACCTGGTTGGCGTAGGCCATCTGGATCGCCGCATCCGCCGCGGAGGTCGCCTTGACGGTGCCACCGGACGCGGAGACCACGCCGCCGGAACCGCCGTCGCCGCCGAAGGAACCGAACACGATCGCCGGGATCGAGCGGTTCATGGCCTTGGCCATGAGGTTGGTCAGGATCGAACCCGAGGCGCCGACGATCATGCCGGCGACGATCATCGCCTGGTTGTTCAGCGCCAGACCCGCGGCGGCCGCGGACAGACCGGTCAGGGCGTTGAGCAGCGAGATGACGACGGGCATGTCGGCGCCGCCGATCGGGAGCACCACGAACAGGCCCATCAGGCCGGCCACGACGAGCAGCGCGACGATCCAGATCGCCGGGGTCGGCGCGTTGGCCGGGTCCGCCTGCAGACCGATGTAGATCGCGATCGCGATCGCGGCGACCGCCAGGACGATGTTGGCGAGCTGGAACAGCTTCGCCGACGCGACGACCTTCTTCTCGAAGTTCTTGTTCAGCAGTTCCTGCAGCTTGGAGAACGCCACCAGCGAACCCCAGAACGAGACCGAGCCGATGATCGCGGCGAACAGCGAGCCGACGATGAACGGCACCGACGGCACGTCGTCGACGGTCGTGAAGCCGTTCGAGTCGAGGAACTCGGCCCACGCGATCAGCGCGACGGTGCCACCACCGACGCCGTTGAACAGCGCGACCAGCTGCGGCATCGCGGTCATCTTGGTCTTCAGTGCCGGCGGCACACCCAGGATCACACCCACGGCCAGGCCGCCGACGATCAGACCCCAGTTCTCGGTGTCACGGATGTCGATGAGCACCGCGATCACGGCGATCGCCATGCCGGCCGCGGCGATGTAGTTGCCGCGGACCGCGGTCTTCGGGCCGGTCAGGCCCATCAGACCGTAGATGAACATCGCGAACGCGACGATGTACAGGATGGTCACCAGGTAACTCATCGGGCGTCAGCTCCCTTCGACTCCGCCGACGCCTTCACAACGTCCTTTTTGGGCTTGAACATCGCGAGCATGCGGTCGGTGACGACGAAGCCGCCGACCACGTTCAGGGTGCCGAACACCAGCGCGACGAACAGGATGATCTTGATGCTCCACGGGGCGTCCCCGGGCAGGTGCCCGAGCACCACGAGCGCACCGAGCACCACGATGCCGTGGATGGCGTTGGTGCCCGACATCAGCGGCGTGTGCAGCGTGTTCGGGACCTTGGAGATAACGGCGAACCCGACGAATCCGGCAAGGACCAGAATGGCGATGTTCGCGAGCAGTTCGGTGTACATCTACGCGTTCTCCTTCGAGCGGGTCACGCACGCGCCGTCGAGGATCTCGTCGGAGAAGTCCGGTGCCAGCGCGCCGTTGTCGTCGAGCATCAGCTCGAGCAGGGCGGCGACGTTCTTCGAGTAGAGCTCGGATGCGTGCTCGGGCATCGTCGCGGGCAGGTTCAGCGGCGAGCAGATCGTCACGCCGTGCTTGACGACGGTCTGTCCGGGTTCGGTCAGCTCGCAGTTGCCGCCGGTCTCGCCGGCGAGGTCGACCACGACCGAGCCGGGCTTCATGCCGTTCACCGCGGCAGCGGTGACCAGACGCGGCGCCGGACGGCCCGGCACCAGCGCGGTCGTGATGACCACGTCGAAGCCCTTGATGGCCTCCTCGAGAGCCTGCTGCTGCTGGGCGCGCTCGGCGTCGGTGAGTTCGCGGGCGTAGCCGCCCTCACCGGCCGCGTCGATCCCCAGATCGAGCCACTGCGCACCGACCGAACGCACCTGATCGGCGACCTCCGGGCGCACGTCGTATCCGGTGGTGCGACCACCGAGACGCTTGGCGGTGGCCAGCGCCTGCAGACCCGCGACACCGACGCCGAGCACCAGCACGGTCGCGGGCTTGACGGTGCCCGCGGCCGTGGTGAGCATCGGGAAGTAGCGCGTGGCCTCCGACGCAGCGACCAGCACCGCCTTGTAGCCGGACACGTTCGCCTGCGACGACAGCGCGTCCATCACCTGGGCACGCGAGATGCGCGGGATCGCCTCGACGGCGAACGCCTGCACTCCGGCCGCAGCGAGCGCGCCGATCTGGTTTTCCGCATTGCGCGGCGCCAGGAACCCGATCAGGGTCTGGCCCGAGTGCAGCCGCGCGACCTCCGCATCCGACGGAGGCGCGACCTTCACCACGACGTCCGCGGTCCAGGCGTCACCGATCGTGGCACCGGCCTCGACGTACAGCTCGTCGGGAATCAGTGCCGCCTCGCCGGCACCGGCCTCGACGACGACGTCGAGACCCTTGCCGATCAGAGACGGAACAATCTTCGGGACCAGCGCGACGCGACGCTCACCGTCGTTCGTTTCGCGAACGACGCCGACGGTCGGACGACGCTGTGCCTCTCTTCCCGTGCTCAATCCTTCGGTATCCAACTTCCCCTGACTCCTGCTTCGAATGAGGGCCTCACCGCGAGAGCGGCGGGCTGCGTACATCGAGGCCACGGCAGTACACGCCGGCCTGATGAGCTAAAGCAGACCTACCGTGGTGGCGACGACACTGCAACCGCTTGCTTTTGTCTGAATCGAGTCCGAACAAGGATGCAGTGCGAGAATTGTGATGCAGCTCACTTCACAGTACGAGCGTACCGCTGGTGAATGCAAAGCCCGAGGAGGAGCCGATGGAACGTCGCACAGTCGACGTCGAACGCGTCTACGACCACCCCGCAGACGAGGACGCGTTCCGTGTCCTGGTGGACCGTCTGTGGCCGAGGGGGCTCCGCAAGGACGCGTTCCACTACGACGACTGGGCGAAGGACCTCGCGCCCTCCGCAGAGCTGCGCAAGTGGTACTCGCACGACGCCGCGTTGTTCTCGGAGTTCCGCACCCGTTACCTCCACGAGCTGACCACGGAGGCCGGACGCGAAGCCGTCGCCCGGCTGGATCGCCTCGCCGACGGACGCCCCCTGGTGTTGCTCACCGCGACCCGCGATCTCGACCACAGCGGCGCCGTGATCCTCGCCGAGCATCTGCGGGAGGCCCGGTGACGGCCCGCGACCCCGACCTCGGCGGGGACCCGGTGTGCTGGCTCGATCGGGTGTGCCCGGAGTGTGGGCTGTTCCTCGACGACCACGTCCTCGAGAGCACGGCCGGGCAGTGCCCACGCTGCGGTCACCCGCGCGACACCGGGCACACCGATCCCCTACCGTCACCGCAATGAGCGTTCCCTCCGAGATTCTCGGCCTGGCCCGCGCCGCGCGCCGCGTCGCCGTCCTGACCGGCGCCGGCATGTCCGCCGAGAGCGGCGTCCCGACCTTCCGGGACGCGCAGACCGGCCTGTGGTCCCGGTTCGACGCCGCCGCCCTCGCGACCCCCGAGGCGTGGCACGCCGACGCGGAGACGGTGTGGGCGTGGTACCAGTGGCGCGTGGCGCTGGTCCGGAAGGTCGAACCGAACGCCGGCCATCTCGCGCTGGCCGACTGGGCCCGCGACACGGACGTCCACATCGTCACCCAGAACGTCGACGATCTGCACGAACGCGCCGGCAGTGTCGTCAGCGCGCACCTGCACGGCAGCCTGTTCGCGCCGCGGTGCGCCGACTGCGAGGCCGCCGCCGAGCTTCCGGATCCGCCGGCCGAGCCGGTGGCCCGGCTGACGCCGCCGACGTGCAGCCGGTGCGGGGGCCGGGTCCGTCCGGGTGTCGTGTGGTTCGGCGAACTGCTGCCCCGCGCACCGTGGGACGCGGCGACCGAGGTCGTCGCCGATGCCGACCTGCTGCTCGTCGTCGGCACCTCCGGGATGGTGTACCCCGCCGCCGGGTTGCCCGCGCTGGCCCGCGATCGCGGCGTGCCGGTCGTCGAGATCGGGCCCGAGCCGACGGAACTCTCGGACCGCGTCGACCACGTGTGGCGCACGACCGCGGCGATCGGATTGCCCGCACTGGTGGCGGCGTTACAGTGACGACCGTGGGAGCCTGCGTGTTCTGCGACATCGTGGCCGGTACCGCACCGGCGCGGCGGGTGTTCGAGGACGAGACGGTCGTCGCGTTCCTCGACATCCGGCCGATCTCGCGCGGTCACGTCCTCGTGGTGCCCCGGGCCCACGCGGCCCGGCTCGAGGAACTCGCGCCGGACGACGGCGCGGCGATGTTCCGCGTCGGACAGCGCCTGGCGCGGGCACTGGCCCGCTCGGACCTCACACCCGACGGCGCCCACCTGGTGCTCAACGACGGCCGGGCCGCGTTCCAGACCGTCGATCACGCCCACCTGCACGTGTTGCCGCGCTGGAACGGCGACAAGGTACGCCTGGCGGCCGGGCTCCTCCGGCGCCGCCCCGACGACCCGGACGCGATCGCAGCCCTGATCCGCGCCGGACTGGACCGATTGGAAGCAGAGGATCCCCGTTGAGCACCGACCAGACTCCCGAAACCCCCGAATTTCCCGTGGAGAAGATCCGTTCGCTGCTGTTCGAGCAGTTCGCGGTCATCGACGATCTGATCGCCGACCTCGACACGGACACCTGGTTCACCCCGTCGACGCTGCCGGGCTGGACCGTCAAGGACATCGTGGCGCACCTGATCGGCACCGAATCGCTCCTCGCGGGTGAAGAGACCCCGCACGTCGACATCGACGTGCACGCGCTCGGTCACGTGCACAACGAGATCGGCGCGCTCAACGAACGGTGGGTGGAGTCGATGCGCGGCACACCGGGCACGGCCATCCTCGAGCGGTACCGGCAGATCGTCGCGCGCCGGCGCGACCAGCTCTCGAAGATGACACAGGAATGGTTCGACACACCCGCGCAGACGCCGGCCGGTCCGGCGACCTACGGGCGCTTCATGCGCATCCGCGTATTCGATTGCTGGATGCACGAACTCGACATCAGGGACGCGCTCGGGATCCCCGGCGACGAGGGCGGTCCGCGCGCCGAGCTGGCGTTCGCCGAGATCGTCGGGTCGCTGGCGTATGTCGTCGGCAAGCTCGGCAAGGCCCCGGACGGCTCCCGCATCACGTTCGAGCTGACCGGCCCGCTCGCCCGCACCCTGCACGTGGAGGTCCACGGACGGGCCGCGCTCGTTCCCGCGCTGTCGGGCGAGGCGACCAGCACGATCACCCTCGATTCGGGACTGTTCGCGCGGCTCGCCGGCGGACGTGTCCGCGCGTTCGACCACCTCGACGAGATCACCCTCGGCGGGGACACCACGGTCGGGCGGCGCATCGTCGACAATCTGGCGTTCACCATCTGACCGTTCCCCGATGCGCCTGTTCCTCTCGTCGTACCGTTTCGGCGCCGACCCGGCGGCGCTGCTGCGGGTGACCGGTCCGCCCGGGCCGCTCGCGGTGATCGCGAATGCCGCCGATTCCTGGCCCGCGCAGGCCCGGCAGTCGTCGCTGAACAGCGAGTTCGGTCCGCTGCGGGAACTCGGATTCGATCCGGTCGAGGTGGATCTGCGCGACCACGTCGGCGCACCGGAGTCGTTGCGCGCCAGGCTGTCCGAGTTCCGGGTGGTGTGGGTGCGCGGCGGCAACACGTTCGTGTTGCGGGCCCAGCTCGCGCGCTCCGGCGGCGACACGGTGCTCACCGACCTCGTCCGGTCCGGGGCGCTCGCGTACGCCGGGTACAGCGCCGGGGCGTGCGTGGTGACGCCGACGCTGCGCGGCGTCGAGTTCTCCGACGACCCGGGCGAGGTCGAGCCGACGTGCGGGATCGCCCCGCAGTGGGACGGCCTCGGTCTGGTGGATTTCGCGATCGTGCCGCATGTCGGCGGGTCGCCGCTGGACAACGGCGGCAGCCGCCGCGCCGTGGATCTCCTGAAGCGCAACGGCATCGCGTTCCGGGCTCTGACCGACGACGACACGATCGTTGTGGACACATCGGACGGAACGGATACTTCTCACTGCTAACATCCGACGATGGAGTCGCTGTCGGATCTGTTCAGCGCCGGTACTGCGCCCTGGTGGGCGGCACCGGTCGCTCTCGTCGTCGGAGTGGTACTCGGGGTGGTCGCCGCGCGCGGTGGCCGGAAGGCGACCCGGCAACCGGCACCCGCGCCGGTGCTGCGCGCGACCGATCGTGCCCTGCACGTGCGGTTTCTCCAGGTCGCCGACAACGTCCACAATCATCTCTTCGAGCTCGACCGCTCCGAGCTGGCCGATGTCGAACTCGACGAGGCGCTGCAGTCGGAGGACCCGCGTCTGCGGGCGATCGCACGCGGCATCGTCGATCTCGACGCGATCGTGAACGAGATGCGGCTGACGGCACCGGATCCGGTGCTCGCCGCGGCGGAGTCGGCGTTCGCGTTCCTCACCGCGGCGTCGAGCGACGGCATCGACGATCAGGACGGGTTCCGGGACCGGTACGTCACGGAGAAGCGTCGGTTCGTCGACGCGGTGCGGTCCACTCATCCCCCGGCGACAGCGCGTCCTTGAGGGCAATCCCGCGACCGTGTCGTTACCTAAGTGACATGTGTGACTGATGTGACTGCTGTTACGTTGGCACGGCGTCGACTGTGCGGCATCACTCCGGAGGTCCCATGCGCTCGTCCCTGCGACATCGTCTGGCTCTCGCCCTGCCCGTGACCCTCGCCGCGACCTGCGTTCTCGTGCTCGGCGGGACCGGAACCGCATACGCCGCGTGCCCACCGGGCAGCGGTACCGGCAGCTCGGCGCCGGGGACCGGCAGTGCACTGCCCGGCACCGGGAGCAGACTGCCCGGCACCGGCAGCGCGCTGCCCGGCAGCTCCGAGCCCGGCGTCACCCCGATCCCCTGGCTCAACGGGCAGGACGGCCGCCTCCCCCAGCTGAAGGGCACCACGACCGCGGTCGCGCACATGACCGGACTGATGGGTGACAACGACACCGTGCCCCGGTTCGGCGTACTCGGCACCGATCTCGGCATCATGTGGGACAACGGCGAGGGTCAGGTCCTCGCGGCTTTCGGAGACACGTTCGGGTTCAATCGCAATCCGTTCTGCGGACTCGTCGGCGATTGGCGCAGCAACGTCCTGTTCCGCAGCACCGACCGGAACCTGTCCGACGGCATGAGCATCGACAGCGCTCCCCTGGATCGCCCGAACCACGCCCGCGAACTGATCGAGAGCCGCAAGGTCAACGGCGTCGAGATCACCACGATCCCCACCGCCGGCATCGCCGTCGGCGGGGTCCAGTACCTCGATTTCATGTCGGTACGCAGCTGGGGTGCCCCCGGCGAGTGGCACACGAACTTCTCCGCGCTCGCCTCGTCGACGGACAACGGGGAGACCTGGACGGTCCACCCCCTCACGGCACGTCTGAACGAATCCGTCAGCGGCAACGCCAACTTCCAGATGGGCGCGTTCGTCGAACACGACGGCTGGATCTACAAGTTCGGCACCCCGTCGGGGCGCAACGGCGCCGCCCACCTGGCTCGGGTGCGGCCGGAATCGCTGCTCGACCCGCTCGCCTACGAGTACTGGGACGGCATCGGAGCCTGGGTGCCGACCGACCCGAAGGCCGCGGGCGTCGTGATCCCTGGGCCGGTCAGCGAACTGTCCGTCGCCTACAACGAGCATCTCGGCGGGTTCGTGGCGCTATACACCGATGCGACGAACTCGATCGTCGCGCGGACCTCCGCAACGCTCGAATCCGGCTGGAGCGAACCGAAGGTGCTGGTGAGCAGCCGGGACGTGCCGAGCGTGTACGGCGCGTTCATCCACCCGTGGTCGTCGGGCAAGGACCTGTACTACCTGGCCAGCACGTGGTCGGACTACAACGTGATGCTGCTGCGCACCGACCTCGAGGCCGCGAAGCTGCCGAAGCCGGTGGCACCGCCGCCGCCGGCGTGACCGCACGTATCGTCTCGACCATGGCAATCATCCATCAGAACGCCCGGTTGTCGCCGACGAAGGCCGAGGTCCTTGCGGCATGGGTGCCATCGCAGCCGTGGGCCGCCGGCGCGACCGACCTCGACCGGATCGGCGGGTTCCGCTTCGACGACCCCGACGGCGAGGTCGGCGTCGAAACCCACCTGCTGCGCACCGGGGACGGGCGAATCCTGCAGGTCCCGTTGACCTATCGCGCCGCCCCGCTCGACGGCGCCGAGGACTCGCTGGTCGGCATGATGGAGCACACCGTGCTCGGGACCCGCTGGGTGTACGACGCGTGCGCCGACCCGGTGTACGTCGCCGCGCTGGTCACCACGATCGCGACCGGCGGCGGCGCGGCCGAACTCTTCGATGCCACGACCGGCGCGACCATCGACGCCCCGGTGCAGGTGGCCGGCAGCGGATCCCCCGAGGCACCGGTACCGGCTCTCGGCCGGATCACCCACACGAGCGACTCGACGACGACCACGGTGTCGGCGGGCGACGTCGAGATCGAGGTGCTGCGCGTACTCGATGAGCAGGACGGACCAGCCCGGCCGGGCGGCGTCCTCACCGGCACGTGGCCGGGGCGCACCTCCCCCGCGGTCCTCGCGGTCGCGAAGAGCGCCCGGTCGGTAGGGTGAATTCATGAGCCAGAACAACGACAATCGTCGCGTCGAGCATCTTCCCGAGCAGTCGCGATTCGCTCTCTACATCGGTGACGCGCTCGCCGGCTACGCCGACTACACGCAGGTCGGCGACGTGCGCGACTTCGACCACACGGTCACCGAGCCGGAGTTCCGCGGTCAGGGCGTCGCCGGTGACGTCGTCCGCCAGGCGCTGGACGCGACCCGCGCCGAGGGTCTGAAGATCGGGACCTCGTGCTCCTACGTCGCGAAGTTCGTCTCCGAGCATCCCGAGTACCGCAACTGATCGGTCCGGTCAGGCACACAACCGCAGACGCAAACGTCAGCCGCCCACGTCCGAAACGTGGGCGGCTGACGTTTTCGTGTACGCGATCGGTGAAGATTTACAAATCGCTCCATATGTCTAGACAGTGGATGGTGTCGCGCGTAACGTCCACCACAGGGTGATCCACGTCATACGGAGGAGAAGACGGTGACGACACGCGACATCGACCGGCCGCAGCCGGCAGCTGCGCAGCAGTGGCGCGACCGCAAGCGATATCTGTGGCTGCTCGGACTGGTCCCGCCCACCGCGATCTTCGTCGCGACCGCCCTCGTGTGGGCGTTCGGACAACTCGGCTGGAGCGCCGTGGCTCCCGTGTGGTGGTGGATCGGCCCCCTGCTGGTCTACGTGATCCTGCCGATCCTGGACCGCTTCTTCGGCCCGGACGGCCAGAACCCGCCCGACGAGGTCATGGAACGTCTCGCCGCCGACCGCTACTACCGGTACTGCACCTACGCCTACATCCCGTTCCAGATCCTCAGCCTCGTCTTCGCGTGCTACCTGTGGTCGGCGCAGGAACTCGGATGGCTCGGGCTCGACGGCGGCCTCGGCCTCGTGTCGAAGATCGGGCTGGCGATCAGCATCGGCGTGATGGGCGGCGTCGGCATCAACACCGCCCACGAACTCGGCCACAAGAAGGAGCAGCTCGAACGCCGGCTGTCGAGAATCGCCCTGGCGCAGACCTTCTACGGCCACTTCTACATCGAGCACAACCGCGGCCACCACGTCCGGGTGTCGACACCCGAGGATCCGGCGAGCGCCCGTTTCGGCGAGTCGTTCTGGTCGTTCCTGCCGCGCAGCGTGTGGGGTGGACTGAAGTCGTCGTGGCACCTCGAGAAGACGCGGCTCGAGCGACTCGGCAAGGGTCCGTGGACCTTCCGCAACGACGTCCTGTCCGCGTGGCTGCTGTCGGTGGCGCTGTTCACCGTGCTGGTCGTCGTGTTCGGGCCGGCGGTGCTGCCGTTCCTGATCATCCAGGCCGTCTACGGCTTCTCCCTGCTCGAATCGGTGAACTACCTCGAGCACTACGGACTGCTCCGCCGCCGCACCGAATCCGGCCGCTACGAACGGTGCACGCCCGAACACAGCTGGAACTCCGATCACATCGTGACCAACATCTTCCTGTACCACCTGCAGCGTCACAGCGATCATCACGCGAACCCGACCCGCCGCTACCAGACGCTGCGCAGCATGGACGGCGCCCCGAATCTGCCCAGCGGCTACGCGAGCATGGTCGGCCTGACCTACTTCCCGCCCTTGTGGCGCAAGGTGATGGACCATCGGGTCCTCGACCACTACGACGGCGATCTGTCCCGCGTGAACATCCAGCCGAGCAAGCGCGAGAAGATCCTCGCCCGATACGGGCAGACCGGCTGATGGCCGCGTACGAATGCCCGGTGTGCAACTACGTCTACGACGAGGCTACCGGCGCACCGCGCGAGGGATTCCCGGCCGGCACCGCGTGGGCGGCGGTGCCCGACGACTGGTGCTGCCCCGACTGCGGAGTCCGCGAGAAGATCGATTTCGAACCGAAAGGCACCTGACATGGCTACCGACTACCGGCTGTTCCGTTGCCTCGTCTGCGGTTTCGAGTACGACGAGGCAGCCGGCTGGCCCGACGAGGGCATCGAGCCGGGCACCCGCTGGGATGACATTCCCGACGACTGGTCGTGCCCGGACTGCGGTGCCGCCAAGGCGGACTTCGAAATGGTCGAGATCGTTCGGCGCTGACCGAAACCGCTAACTGAAACCCATCACCCGGTCGCCCCACATCTCCCGCAGATGCCCGTCCGGATCGGGGACGACGGAATCGGTGCCGTCGAGCACGAGGGTCATGCGGGTCTCGGCCGTGTACGGCGCCCAGTGCCGGGACCCGTCGAGCGCGGCGGGCACGCCGTGGTGCGCGAACGCCGTCCAGCGTCGCCGGATCCGGCCGGACAGCTCGGTCGCAGCCTTCCGCCCACCGAGCCAGAACGTCGGGTCGCGGCCGAGTGTGCCGAAATTGCCGAAGACATACGGCAGTTCGGTGGCGTGTCCCGCCCCGATGCGGGCCGCGCGGAGCGCCGGCGTCGCGTGGTCGAAGCGGTACACCCAGGTCGGTGAATGGGTGCTGTGCGCGTCGGCGATCCACAACACCGGCATCCGGAACCCTGCATCCCGCGAAAGTGCCATCGCGCCACTCGGTTTCGTCTCGGCCGGATAGGCCGCGAGGATCTCCCGGACCCGTTCGGGCGGCAGGTCCGCCCCGTCCGCGGCGAGGGCAGCGAACATGGCCTGCACCGCGGCGTCGTCGATCGGCATCAGCGGGGACTTCATCCACCGGAAGATCGACGGCTCGTCCCGGTTCGATCCGATGATCAGCGGGATCCGGTGCGACAGACCCTTCTGGAACGCCGCCACCGGATACTTCGGCACCAGGTCCCGGTCGACGACCGGTGCCAGCGCCAGAGTGCCCGGCACCTTCATCGGGATCTCGCGGGCCAGCACGTCCCCGGCCGCGGTGAGCTGTTCGTGCGGCAGGTCGCGCAGCTTCGCCACCCGGGACGTCGGAATGTCGAGGACCTCCAGGAACCGTTCGGCGACGGTGGCCGCACGCTCGCGGCCGTACGCCGACGTCGCCGGCGGCGACTGGGCGATCGCCGCGTGGAACAGTCCCTCGGCGCGCGGCACCGTCATCAGCGTCGTGATCGAGCATCCGCCCGACGATTCCCCGAAGACCGTCACCCGCGCCGGGTCGCCCCCGAACGCCGAGATGCAGTCGCGTACCCATTCCAGGGCCGCGATCTGGTCGCGCAGCCCCAGGTTCGATTCGAACGTCGAGTCCGCCGTCGAGAACGACGACAGGTCGAGGAACCCGAGTGCGCCCAGCCGGTAGTTGAGCGTCACGACCACGACGTCGCCGGACTCGCAGAGCCGGCGGCCGTCGTAGATCTTCTGCCCGGAATAGCCGAGGATGTAGGCGCCGCCGTGGATCCACACCATCACCGGGCGGGGCTCGCCGTCCGGTTCGGGCGCCCAGATGTTCAGCGAGAGGCAGTCCTCCCCGATCGTCTGGCCGGGATCGACCGGGATCGGATTGTCGCGGCCCTGCGGCGCGATCGGCCCGAAGTCGCGGCAGTCGCGGACCCCGGCCCACGGTTCCGGCGGCTCGGGGGCACGGAAACGCAGGTCGCCCCCGGTCGGCGCCGCATACGGAAGTCCCTTCCACACGAACACCGATCCGTCCCGGTACCCGCGGGCCGAACCGTACTTGCAGTCGATCGTGAGTGTCTCGGGTTCCACGTGACCTCCCGTTTCCCGGCGACTGTCGCCAAGGTACCAACTGTCTGCACGCTCGGTGCAGAGACCGGTGGTCGCTTCTAGTCGACGACCGCCTCCGGCTCGACCGGTTGGTCGGGCAGCACCTCGTCGGAGAGGGGCACGAGGAAGCCGATGTGCGCGAAGTAGGTCACGTACCAGGCGAGCACCTCGTCGTCGACCACCGGGCACTCGATGCCGGAGTCCGCGAGCGCACGGCGCGCGTTCTCGTCGTCGAAGTCCTCCGCCTCGGACAGGCCCTGCGCGAACTCGCCGGCAACCAGCACCGCGCGGGTGAGGCTGTCGTCGCCGCGCTCGGCCAGCGTCTGCGACATCTCGATCAGCGTCGACGCGAACACCTCGTCGGTCACCGGCCGCAGCGTGAAGCCGTGTGCCCGCAACCGCGCCACGATGTCCTCCGCGGCGACGCGGCGCCGGTTGACGAGGTGGAAGTTCCCGCCCACGGTCGACGGATCGAGCGCGAGCGCGACCAGCGCCGACGCGACGTACGTGACGGGGACGAGCGCGACCGAGCCGACCGCCGACTCCGGCACCATCCGCAGCGCCACCATCGCCCGCACCACGTTCCAGAACGCGTCGTCGGTTCCGGCCGCCCCGGACACGGTGTCGCCGCTGATCAGACCCGGCCGGTAGATCGAGACGGGGATGCCGCGGCGCCGCGCGACGGCGACGAGTTCCTCGGCCACCCACTTGCTGCGCACATAGCCCGACTCCATGACCCGCTCGCCCGGAAGCCGGTCGCCCTCGCCCACCAGCCGCGGTGTGCCGTCCTCGGACGCGGGCGCGGCGGTGTCGGTGAGCACCGACCCGGTGGAGACGAAGTGCACGGGCTTGACCGTCCCGGTGACGGCGAGACGGAGGATCTCCTCGGTGCCGGACACGTTCGCCGCCCGCATCCTGCTGTACGGCTCGATGTGATTGACGCGGGCGCCATTGTGCACGATGAAGTCCACGCCGCGGGCGAGATCGTCGAACTCGGTGTCGGACAGCCCGAATCGCGGCTGCGCCAGGTCGCCCGGCACCACCACGATCCGGCCCCGGTAGTACTCGCGCCACAAACCGAACGCGCGCATCCCCGCCTCGATGCGGTCGAGACCCTCCTCCTCGGAGGCCGTCCGCACCAGGCACCACACGCGCATGCCGCTGTGCGAGAGCAGATCCCGCAGCAGGTAGCGGCCGAGGAAACCGGTGGCTCCGGTCAGCAGGACGCGGCGGCCGTCCGGTCGCGCCGCCGGGATCCCGTCCGGGACGATGTCCGCGGCGAGTTCGAGATCGCCCTCCCACTCGGCGGTGGGCGCGGCCTCCTGAGCTCCGGCCTCGATCAGCCGGGCCAGCTTGTAGACCGGTGCGTGCTCGAACAGCTGCGGCACCGTGACCTCGATGCCGAAGCGCTCGGTCACCGCGGCGGCCAGCGACAGGATCAGCAGCGAGTGCCCGCCGAGTTCGAAGAAGTCGTCGTCCGCACCGACCTGTTCGACGCCGAGCAGCCGGGCGTAGATCTCGGCGACGCCCTGCTCGTACCGGGTCGACGGGGCCCGGAACGGACGCGCCGCCACCGACGGCACCGGCAGTGCCCGCCGGTCCAGCTTGCCCGACGGGGTGAGCGGCAGCTCGTCGAGCACCACGATCGCCGCCGGCACCATGTGTGCGGGCAGGCGGGAGGCGACGGTGCGCAGCAGCTCCTGCTCGTCGAGGACGGTCTCGGCGGCCGGTACGACGTAGGAGACGAGTCGCGGTGCCGTGTCCCGTCCCACCGTCACCGCCGCGGCGACCGAGTCGTCGGCCCGGAGCGCGGCGTCGATCTCTCCGAGTTCGATACGCAGCCCGTGGATCTTGATCTGGAAGTCGGCGCGTCCGTGGTAGACGAGTTCTCCGGTGGCGGTGCGGCTCACCACGTCCCCGGTGCGGTACATGCGCTCGCCCCACCCGCCGTGGGGATTGGCGACGAACCGGTCCGCGGTGAGCGCGGGCCGCCGGTGGTAGCCACGCGCCAGCGCGTCACCGAGGAGATACAGCTCGCCGGGAACACCGGCCGGCACCGGCCGCAGTCGCGAATCGAGCACCAGATGTCCGGCTCCGCGAACCGGATGACCCAGTGCCACAGGAACATCCGGCGACAGCGGACCGGCGGTGTGCGTCATGATCGTCGCCTCGGTGGGTCCGTACGCGTTGAACACGGCGCGTCCACCGGTCGACCATCGCCGGACCACGTCGCCGGTCACCGCTTCCCCACCGGTGACGAGAACCCGGCAGTCGTCGAGATCGTCCGGGTCGACGGTGGCGGCGACCGACGGGGTGAGGAACGCGTGGGTGACGGCCCGGTCCCGCATCAGCGCGGCGAGCGCGGCGCCGCCGTACGCGTGCGCGGGCGCGACGACGACGGTCGCGGCGGCCGACAGCGCGAAGACCTGCTCGAGGACGGACGCGTCGAAGCTCGGCGAGGCGACGTGCAGCACCCGGGACCGCGCATCGAGCCGGTACCGTTCGCGGACCTCCACACACAGGTTGTAGAGACCGGTGTGGGTGACGGTCACGCCCTTCGGGGTGCCGGTCGAACCGGAGGTGTAGATCACGTAGGCGACGTCGTCCGGACGCACCCGGGGGAACTCGTCCGGTTCGATATCGGAATCGGTTGCAGCGGACCTTGTTTCGTCCTCGTCGTCGAGCGCGAGCCAGTGCGGCCCCTCCGGCAGCGCCGGACGGTGCTCGGCCAGGGTCAGACCCACCCGCGCACCGGAATCGGTGACCATGTGCGCGAGCCGGTCCGCGGGATAGTCGACGTCGACGGGGACGAACCCGGCGCCGCTCCGCGCGACCGCCCACATCGCGAGGATCGATTCGGTGGACCGGGGCACCGCGACGAGCACGAGATCGCCTCGGCCGACGCCGTGTTCCCGCAGGATCCGCGCCCACCGGCGCGCAGCGGCGTCGACGTCGGCGTAGGTCAGCGCGGTGTCGCCGCTCACCACCGCGACCGCGGTCGGGTCGGCGGCGGCCGCGTCGAGCAGCTCCGGCAGCGTCTGCGGCCGCGATCCGATCCGCCGGCCCGACGCGAGCACCCCGGCCCGCTCGTCGGGCGAGAGGATCTCGACGTCGCCGACCGCCGTGTCCGGGACCCGGGTGACGGCGTCGAGGATCCGCACGAGCCGCTCGGCCAGCACCTCGACGGTCGCCGCGTCGAACAGGTCGGTGGCGTAGCCGATCCCGAGGGACAGTGCGCCGGTGTCGTCGGCGGCCTCTCCGATCGCGAACTCCAGGTCGAACTTCGACAGGTGCGTCTCGACGGGGAATTCGGCGACGGTCAGGTCCGGCAGCGTGAGCTCCTGCCGGGCGAAGTTCTGGTAGGCCAGCGCCACCTGGAACAGGGGATGCCGCCCCGGTGACCGCTCGGGCTCGAGCACTTCGACGAGCCGCTCGAACGGGATCTCCGAGTTCGCCTGTGCGCCGAGGTCGATGTCCCGGACCCGGGACAGGAACGCGGTGAACGACTCGGCGGGGTCGATCTCGGTGCGCAGCACGACCGTGTTGACGAACATGCCGACGAGATCGTCGAGGACCGGGTGACCGCGGCCCGCCGACGGGGTCCCGATGGCGATGTCGGTGGAGCCGGACAGCCGGGACAGCAGCAGCGCCAGCGCGGCGTGCACGACCATGAACGGTGTCGCACCGTGTCGCTCGGCCGTGGCGTCGATCGCGGCGCGGGTGGCGGCCGGGATCGTCGTGTGGATCCTGCCGCCGCGGCCGGATCCCGTGGCGGGCCTGCGCCGATCGGCGGGCAGGTCGAGCTGGGCGGGCAGTCCCGCCAGTCGCTCCCGCCAGTAGGCCAGTTTGCGGCTGTGTGCCGATTCGGGATCGGATTCGTCGCCGAGCATCTCCCGCTGCCACAGCGCGTAGTCCGCGTACTGCACGGGCAGCGGTTCCCAGTCGGGTGCCTGCCCGGCGACGCGGGCGGTGTAGGCCGCCATGAGGTCCCGGATCAGCGGGGCCACCGAGAAGCCGTCCGCCGCGATGTGGTGGACGACCACCGCGAGCACGTACTCGTCGTCCCCGGCGCGCAGCAGCCGGGCACGCACGGGAACCTCGGCGGTGACGTCGAACCCGGCACCGGCGAGGGCGGTGAGCTCCTCGTCGAGCCGGTCCGCGGGCACGTCGAGGATCGGCAGCTGCGGCCGTGCCTGCTCGACCGGCAGCACGACCTGCAGGCCGGTGCCGTCCACCTCGGGATAGACGGTGCGCAGCACCTCGTGCCGTGCCACGACGTCGCCGAACGCCTCGCCCAGCGCGTCGACGTCGAGGGTCCCCGACAGCCGGACCACCAGCGGAATGTTGTGCAGCCCCGAATCGCGGTCGAACCGGTTGAGGAACCACATCCGCGACTGCGACCAGGACAGCGGGACCTGCTCCGGCCGCGGGCCGGCAACCGGACCACCGGCGGCGACCGCGGGCTCGGAATCCTCCAGCAGCGCAGCGAATTCGGCGACGGTGCGGGTGTCGAACAGCGACCGGACGGTCACCTCGATACCCAGTTCGTCGGCGAGTCGCGCCGCCACCTGCGTGGCGGTCAACGAGTTCCCGCCGAGCGCGAAGAAGTCGTCCTGCGCACCGACGGTCTCGGCTTCGAGGACCGCGGCGAACACGTCCGCGACGATCCGCTCGATCTTCGTTGCGGGCGCCACGAATTCGCGGGTCTCGAACACCGGGGCGGGCAGGGCCGCACGATCGAGCTTGCCCGACGAGGTGACCGGGAAGTCGTCCACGACGACGATCGTGTCCGGCACCAGGTGGGCGGGCAGCACCCGGACGAGCGCGCTGCGCAGGGCACCGGGATCCACCTCGTTCGCGTTGTCGGCCGGCACCGGGACGACATACGCGACGAGCCGATCACCGGCGTCGGCGTGATGGACGGTGGCGACCGCTCGTGCGACCTCGGAGCGGTTCAGCAGCGCCGATTCGATCTCGCCGAGCTCGATGCGCACACCGCGGATCTTGACCTGGGAGTCGGTGCGTCCCAGGTAGACGAGCTGCCCCTCCGGGGTCCACTTCGCACTGTCGCCCGTGCGGTACAGGCGTGCGCCGGGCGGGCCGAACCGGTCGGCGACGAATCGTTCGGCCGTCAGGTCCGGCCGGCCGTGATAGCCGCGGGCCTCCTGGACTCCGGACAGGTACAGCTCACCCCTGACCCCGACCGGGACGGGATGCATCCGCGAGTCCAGCACCACGGCACGGGTGTTCCACACCGGCCGGCCCATCGGCACCGGCCGCGTCGCCAGGTACGGCATCGGCGGCACCAGCGCCGAGGTCGCGTGCACCGTGAACTCGGTGGGCCCGTAGAGGTTGTGCACGGCCGCGCGGGACACCGCCCGGAACGCGCCGACGGTCGCGGCGGGCAGCGCCTCCCCGGCCACGGCGACCGCGCGCAGCGTGCGCAGCGCCGCCGGATCGGGCACCGTCGTCGCGAACACCGACAGCATCGAGGGCACGAACGAGGTGAGGGTGACCGCGCGGCGGCCGATGATGTCGGCGAGCTGCCGCGCGTCACGGTGCGCATCCGGCGCGGCGACGACCATCCTGGCTCCGGATGCCAAGGGCGCGAACATCTCCCACACCGAGACGTCGAATGTGGCCGGAGTCTTCCACAGCACGGTGTCGGCGACGCTGATCCGGAACAGATCCGCGATCCACAGCAGCTGGTTGACCACCGCCCGATGCGGCACGGCGACACCCTTCGGCTCACCGGTCGAGCCCGAGGTGAACAGCACGTACGCGGTGTTGTCGGGACGCAGCGGCGCGAGCCGCTCCGAGTCGTGCAGCGGCGCACCGCTCAGGTCGGGGAAGTCGCCGATCCGCAGCACGGGCACCGCCCGGACCTCGTCGCTCCACTCCACCGTGGAGCCGACGAGCACCGCCACGGGCCGGGCCGCGGCGAGCACCCGCTCGATGCGCGCGGCGGGCTGATCGGGGTCGACGGGCACGTACGCCCCACCGGCGTGCAGAACCGCATGGACCGCCACCAGCAGCTCGACCGAACGCGGTGCGACGACCGCGACGGTGCGCTCGGGTCCGACCCCGGCCGCGACGAGCCGCCGGGCCAGCCGGTGCACCCGGGCGGCGAAATCCGCGTAGGTCAGGATCCCGTCGTCGTCGACGACGGCCTGCAGATGCGGAGTGCGCGCGACCTGCGCATCGAGCAGCCGCGGCACCGTGGCCGGAGGCACCGGCCGGTCCGTCGAGTTCCAGCGGCTCAGCACGGTGCCGAGTTCGGCCCGATCCAGGAGCCGGTGATCGCCGACGGCACGGTCCGGGGCGGCGGTGGCCTCGGCGAGGATCCGCACGAAGTGCCGCACGAACATCGCGATCGTGCCCTCGTCGAACAGGTCGGTCGCGTAGGCGACCTCACCGAACATGCCGCCCGGCTCGTGGTCGTCGCCGAGTCGCTCGGCGAGCGTGACCTGCAGATCGAACTTCGCCCGCCGGGTCGGGACGTCGACCGTGGTGACGGTCAGCGACGGAAGCTCGAGCTGCGTCGCGTCGAGGTTCTGGAAGGCGAGCATCACCTGGAACAACGGATGGTAGGCCTGCGACCGGGCCGGGGCGAGGTCGTCGACGATGCAGTCGAACGGCACGTCCTGGTTGCCGAACGCCTGCAGGTCGATGTCGCGCACGCGGGTCAGCAGCCGGGTGAACGACTCCCCCGCGTCGATCGGGGTGCGCAGCACCAGCGTGTTGACGAACATGCCGACGAGGTCGTCGAGGCCCGCGTCCCCACGCCCGGCCGACGGGGTGCCGACCGCGACGTCCGCGGTCCCGGACAGCCGCGCGAGGAGCACGGCGAGCGCCGCGTGCACCACCATGAACTCGGTGGTGCCGGTGGCCCGCGCCAGGTCCACGATCGCGCGGTGGACGTCCGCCGGAATCTCCACGGGCACCGCGGCACCGGACTGGGATGCCACTGCCGGCCGCGGCCGGTCCGTGGCGAGCTCGAGCCGGTCCTGCAGGCCGGCCAGTTGCTTGCGCCAGTAGGCGAGCTGCTGCGCCATGAGCGAATCCGGCTCGTCGGCATCTCCGAGCCGATCACGCTGCCACAGCGCGTAATCCGCGTACTGCACCGCGAGCGGGAGGCGTTCGGGCGCCACTCCCGCGGTGCGGGCGCCGTAGGCCCGCATCAGGTCGCGGGTGAGTGGTCCCGCCGAGAATCCGTCGCCGGCGATGTGGTGGACGACGACGACGAGAACGTGCTCGTCGTCCGCCACCCGCAGCAGGTGGGTGCGCACGGGGGCGGCCTCGGCGATGTCGAAGCCCTCCGACACGAGGGCGTCGATCCGGGCCGGAACCTCGTCCGGGGCGACGGTCTCGACCGGCACGGCACGCTGGGCGGCGCCGATCGGAAGCACCAGCTGGGTGCCTTCGCCGTCGACCTCCGGGTAGGCGGTGCGCAGCACCTCGTGCCGTTCGACGAGGTCGCCGACGGCCTGCTGCAACGCGTCGACGTCGAGGTCGCCGGTGAGGCGGACCACGAGCGGGATGTTGTAGAGGGACGAGCCCGGATCGAGGCGATCGAGCACCCACAGCCGCGTCTGCAACGGCGCCAGCGGCACCGGATAGGGCCGTGGTCCGGCGGCCAACGGGCCGTCTGCGCGGTCCTCGCCGGGTGTGCGGTCCAGCAACCGCGCCACCTCGACGACGGTCGGTGCGTCGAAGAAGTCCTGGACGGACAGCGGCCGGCCGACTCGGGCCGAGATGCGCGAGACCGCGCGGACCGCGGCGAGCGAGTTGCCGCCGAGCGCGAAGAAGTCGTCGTCGCCGCCGACCCGATCCCGCCCGAGCATCTCGGCGAACACCTCGGCGACCGCCGTCTCGGTGGCCGTCTCGAGCGGGCGATCGTCACCGGTCGCGGCGGAGGTCTCGGGCGCGGGCAGTGCCGCGCGGTCGAGCTTGCCGCTGGTGGTGAGCGGGAACTCGTCGAGCACGGTGTACGCGGTCGGGACCATGTAGTCGGGCAGGGACGCGGAGAGCGCGGCGCCCAGCGCCTCCTCGTCCCACGTGGCGCCCGGGTGCAGCCGCACGTACGCGACGAGGCGATCACCCAGGGTCTCGTCGGCATGCACGCGAACGGCGGCCTGGGCGATGCCGTCCTGCCGGGTGAGGGTTTCCTCGATCTCACCCAGTTCGATGCGCAGTCCGCGGATCTTGACCTGGAAGTCGCTGCGTCCGAGGTACTCCAGCTCGTCCGAGCGGGAACGCACCACGAGGTCGCCGGTCCGGTACATGCGTTCGCCGGGTGCCCCGTAGGGATTGGCGACGAACCGTTCCGCGGTCAGGTCCGGCCGGCCGACATATCCGAGCGCCAATTGTGTTCCGGCCAGGTACAACTCGCCCTCCGCGCCGGCCGGAACCCAGTTCAGGGCGCTGTCGAGGATCAGCAGGTCGGTGTCGGCGATGGGCGCGCCGATCGGCACCGAGTCGACGTCGGCATCGGTGACCTCGTGATGGGTCACGTCGACGGCCGCCTCGGTGGGCCCGTACAGGTTGTGGACCGCGACCCCGGGCAGCAGTTCCCGTACCAGTACCGCGATACGCGCCGGCAGCGCTTCACCGGATGCGAACAGGTACCGAAGAGAGGTGAGCGAATCGAGCTCGGCCTCGGCGACGAACACCGCGAGCATGGACGGCACGAAATGCGCGACGGTGACCCCGCGGTCGCGCATGAGATCCGCCAGGTAGCGCGGGTCCCGGTGCCCCTCGGGCACGGCGACGAGAAGACGCGCGCCGGCCTGCAACGGCCAGAACAACTCCCACACGGACACGTCGAAGGTGACCGGAGTCTTGTGCAGCACCACGTCCGCAGGTCCCAGCCGGTACTGCTCCTGGCGCCAGCGCAGGTTGGTGACGATCGCCTCGTGGGTCACCGCCACGCCCTTGGGCCGGCCGGTGGATCCGGAGGTGAAGATGACGTAGGCGGTGTCGGCGGCGTGCAGGGGACGACGGCGGTCGGCATCGGTGAGCGGGTCCGCCGATTCCGATCCGAGGTCGAGGGCCGTCACGTCGAGCACCTCGATCCCGTCTGCGGGCACCGGCGCAGCGGTCTCGGTGAGCAGGACTGCGGGCTCGGCGACCTCGAGGATGTAGGCCAGTCGCTCGGCGGGGTGGTCCGGGTCGAGCGGCACGTACGCACCGCCTGCCTCGAGCACCGCGTACACGGCCACGAGCAGATCGAAGGACCGGCGCAGGGCGACGGCGACGGTGAGACCCGGCCCGACACCGGACTCGACGAGGCGGCGGGCCAGCCGCCGGGACCGGTCCGCCAGCTCGGCGTAGGTGTACTCGGCGCCGTCGAACTCGACGGCCACGGCGTCGGGAGTGGCGGCGGCCTGCGCGGCGAAGGCGGCGGGCAGGGTGTCCGGTCGCGCCGGCTCCGGCGACGCCTGCTCCTCCCCCGCGAACGCGGCGAGGTCCTCGGACAGTTCGGCCAGAGCGACGGCGACCTCGTCCGGACCACTCCCGGCGAGCCCGGGCAGCAGTCCGGTGAGCACGACGGGAACGAGTGCGTCGGGTCCGATCGCGTCGCCCATGGCGGCGCCGAGCGCGGCCAGTTCCTCGTTGAGGCCGGCGTAGGTGACGACGGCACCGTCGCGCACCAGAGCGACCCGTTCGGGGTCACGCGAGACGACATTCGCGATCAGTCGCGGCAGATTCTCGAGTTCCGACCGTCCGGAATCCTCGACATCCCGCATCCCGTATTCCACCTTTCCCCACATCGCTGTGCGCAGGCGGAGTCGCCGTCGACACCCTCCCGCGACCGCCCGAGCGCGAGCCGGGAGGTCTCGCAGCATGGTCGTCGCACGGAATCGTCGGGCCCTTCACACCGCCGGAGACCGCGCTGACGATCGCCAAACATACAGGCTGTTTTGTGTCCACGGAACAGGTTGTCCGGACATTCCCGGCGCAGCCCCCGGGTCCGGTACCCCGGGGGCCCGTTGCGCGGAACGCCCTGCTAAGGTCGCGTTCGTCCGACACGGGGTGCTCCGCGCGCGCGGGGCTGAGATCACACCCGTAGAACCTGCATCAGGTAATGCTGACGAAGGGATGTCCCGGCATGTCTGTGCCTGTCGACGTTTCGCCTCTTGTTTCCACCGACCGCTTCACCGATCGGATGTGGCAGCACACCGAGACGCTGCGCCGGTCGATCGACGACCTCGAATTCCTCCACCGCCTGGGCGACGGAACGCTGCCGCTCGACGCCTTCCGCTTCTACATCGAGCAGGACGCGCTGTACCTCGCCGGGTACGCCAAGGCCCTCGCGCTGTTGTCCGCCAAGTCCCCGGATCCGGCAACCGCCGCGTTCTGGGCGACCAGTGCCGCCACGGCGGCCACCGAGGAGTCGGCGCTGCACAAGAGCCTGCTCACCGGCGGGGTTCTGCCGCCCGGTGAGGCCGCGCCCGCCCACTCCCCCGCCTGCCTCGGGTACGTCTCCTATCTCACGGCGACCGTCGCCACCGAGCCGTACGCGGTCGGTGCCGCGGCCGTGCTGCCGTGTTTCTGGATCTACGCCGAAGTGGGCCGCGACCTCGCCGCCCGCGCCTCCGGGGTCCTCGCCACCGACCCGCAGCACCCGTACGCGCAGTGGGTGACCACCTACGACGCCCCCGAATTCCACGCCGCGGTCGCGACCGCCCGCGAACTGGTCGACGCCGCGGCGGTCGCCGCCACCGACGCCGACCGTGCCGCGATGCTCGACGCGTTCACCGTCGCGACCCGCTACGAGCTGATGTTCTGGGACACCGCGCTGCACCGGCAGGAATGGCCGGAATCGTGACTCTCCGCCGCCTCACCGCCCTGCTGGTCGCGATCGTCGCGATCGCCCTGGTCCCCGCCTGTTCCTCGTCCGAATCGGACGACACGATCCGCTTCGCACTGGACTGGACGCCGAACACCAACCACACCGGCCTGTACGTGGCGATGCAGGAGGGTTTGTTCGACGAGGCCGGTCTCGACGTGGAGATCCTGCCGTACAACAACACGACCCCGGATACCCTCGTCGACGCGGGCAACGCCGAGTTCGGCATCTCCACCCAGGGGATGACGACCTTCGCCCGCGCCGCCGGATCGCACACCGTCTCGGTGCTCGCCCCGCTGCAGCACTGGGCGACCGGCATCGCCGTCAAGGCGGACCGCGCCGATCTCGCGCGGCCGAGAGACCTCGACGGTCACATCTACGCCGGGTTCGGCGATCCCGGCGACGAGGAGACGCTGCGTCAGGTCATCCGCAACGACGGTGGCCGCGGCGAGTTCACGTCCGTCATCCTCGGCACGTCCGCGTACGAGGCGGTGTACTCGGGAACCGCGGACTTCACCGCGTCCTATCTCGCGTGGGAGGGCATCGAGGCCGAACATCGCGGCCTGCCGATGCGCTACTTCTCGTACACCGACTACGGGTTCCCCGACGCCTACGCCATCGTGATCAGCGGCAACGAGGACTGGCTGGCCGAACATCCGGAGCAGGCACGCGCGTTCGTGCAGGCCGTTCAGCGCGGCTACGAGATCGCCGCCGAGGATCCCGATCGCGCCGCCCGGGACCTCATCGACGCCAACCCGGGGGCCTTCGAGGACGAAGCGCTCGTCTTCGAGAGCCAGCGCATGCTCTCGGCGGACCAGCTGCGCGACGAGAACGGGAACGTGGGCACCCAGACCCTCGACCGCTGGACCGGCTACTCGCGGTTCCTGTACGAGAAGGGTCTGCTCGCCGGACCCGACGGCCGGCCGCTGACCGAGGAGCCGGACTGGTCCACCTACTTCACCGATGACTACCTCACGTCCTGACCCGTCGTCACCGCGCTGGGTCCGCATCGCCGCCCCCGCCGCGGTGGTCGTGCTCGCGCTCGTCGCGCTCTGGCAGCTGTACGTGACGGTCTCCGGGATCCGTCCGCAGGTGCTGCCCTCCCCCGCCCGGGTGCTCGGGCAGGGGTGGGCGCACCGCGACGACCTGGCCGCCCACACGTGGTCGACGTTGCAGGTGACGATCATCGGGTTCGCGGTGTCCCTCGTGGTCGCGTGGGCCCTGGCGATCGTCGTGGACTTCTCGCCGTGGCTGCGCCGCGCGCTGGTGCCACTGTTCGTGGTGTCGCAGACCCTGCCGATCATCGCGATCGCCCCGCTGATGATCATCTGGTTCGGTTTCGGGTTGCTGCCGAAGGTCCTGGTGATCGCGCTGGCGACGTTCTTCCCCATGGCGATCGGGCTGATCGAGGGGTTCGCCGCCGCGGACCGGGAGGCCGGGGCGTTGCTGCGCAGCATGGGCGCGTCCCGCGGCCAAGTGTTCCGGTACGTGCGCCTGCCGTCGGCGCTGCCGCGGTTCTTCACGGCGCTGCGCATCGGCATCACCTACGCGGTGGTCGGCGCGGTGTTCGCCGAGTACGTGGGGGCCACGTCGGGGCTGGGCATCTACATGAGCACCCAGAAGAACTCGTTCCGCACCGATCTGGTGCTCGCCGCGGTGCTCGTCACCGCCGCCCTGTCACTGGCGCTGTATCTGCTCACCTACCTGGTCGAGCGGATCGTCGCGCCCTGGGCCCTGTCCACGGGGAGCCGCAGATGACCGCCGTGACCGTCTCCGCGGTGCACCGTTCCTTCGCGGACCGCGCGGTGCTCGACGGCATCGACTTCGACGTCGCCGGGGGCGAGTTCGTGTCGGTGATCGGACCGAGCGGCTCCGGCAAGTCCACGCTGTTCGGGCTGATCGCCGGCCTCGACACCCCCGACACCGGCACCGTCACCGTCGGCGGCGCACCGGCCGCGCCCGGCCGGGCCGCGTTGATGCCGCAGAAGGACCTGCTGTTCCCGTGGCGCAGCGTCGTCGACAACTGCGCGCTCGGCCTCGAGGTCCAGGGGATCCCGCGCGCCGAAGCCCGGGCGCGTGCCGCGAAGCTGTTCCCCGCGTTCGGGCTGGCCGGGTTCGAGAATGCGCGTCCGGGGGAACTGTCCGGCGGGATGCGCCAACGGGCGGCGCTGGCACGCACGGTCGTGCAGGGCCGCGACGTCGTGCTCCTCGACGAGCCGTTCGGCGCGCTGGATTCGCTGACCCGCACCGACATGCAGCTGTGGTTGCAGGACGTGTGGATGCGGGACCGCTGGACCGTGCTGATGATCACGCACGACGTGCGCGAGGCGGTGTTGCTGTCCGATCGGGTGCTCGTGCTCTCCCCGCGCCCGGCGCGGATCCGGCACGAGGTGCGGGTCCCGCTGCCGCGGCCGCGCACGCTCGAGACCCTCACCGACCCGGAATTCGTGGCGCTGGAACGCGAACTCGTCGACATCCTCCACACGAAGTGAAGGTCACGACGCAACCTTCGGCCGACCGATGAACCGGCTCGAACGAATACCGAAGTGCGCCGGTCGGACTCTTCCCCTCGCGAGGAATCAACGATGCCTGACAAGGAACGGACGGAGAACGACCACATCGTCCGCAGGCGCGAAAGTGACTGCGTCGATTCCCGATTCCGCGAAGGTGACCCGGATTTCGCGAGCATGAGGTGCTTCGTCTTGTTGTCGCTCGACAGTCGTTTCGACCAGATAGCTGCGCCGGTACATTCGCCCCGCCTGCTCCCAGGTGTCCACCTCGACGAGGATCGGCCCCTCGCTGGCGAACCCCGGCAGGTCTGCCGCTTTGATGGACGCGGTTACGATGCTGGTGGGCGCCTGCTGGATGGCAGAAGACATGGCGGCCGTCCTTCCCTTCGGTCGAGGGCGTGACACTGCACCACGCTCGGTGGCTGTCACAGCGACTCTACTCGCGGACGATGCGGTAGACCTGCACTCGGTGTCACGGTCGTGGATCGGCGAGCCGACAGGGCGCACGTCGCGCTCGTCAACTCGGTGAGCGCGCGGAATGCGGTCCCCGTCGATGGTTGCGGTGGTGTTCCTCGACCCTCGACCTGATCCACCCATTTCTGTTGTGCCTCAGCCATCTTCGCAACATGGCTGCGGGCAGCGGACCGTGTCCGGGACGGCTGCAACGACCGACTTCCGGATTCAGCTCGCCGCAGGGGCCGGGCTGTCGGGGTGAGGCAGTGTGGCGACGAGGCCGGCGATCAGAATGTCGAGGCCGCGTTCGAGTTCCGCAGCACCGTCGTACGACGCCAGTACGGGTGCGAGGCTGCGCAGGAGCGGGAACTCGCCGATCGGCAGGCGATGCAGGCCCAGGCGCAGCAGGTCTTCGTGCTCGTCGGGTCGTTCGACGAGTTCCTGGAGTTCGTTCAGGACGTGACCGTAGAGGAAGCCGAAGAGCGCCCGGTAGACGTGCAGGGCGTCGGTCGCCGTGAAACCGGCCCGGGTGAGCAGGGTGAGGATGTCTTCGAGCGGACGCAGTGTTCCCCGGGGCCGCAATCCGAGGGGCGTCTCGAGGGGCCGGGTGACCAGCAGTGGGACCACGTGGGGATGCTCGAGCGCCAACCGGCGGAAGTTCCGGGCGACCTCCCGGAGTTGGCTTGTCCAATCTCCCTCGTCGGTGCCGACCCGGAGTTGTTCGAGAACGCTCTCGGCGACGGCGTCGAGGAGAGCGGCTTTGTTCGGGGCGTGACGGTAGAGGGTCATCGGGTCACGGCCGAGGACCTTGCCCAGCCGGCGCATGGACAACGCATCGACGCCGTCGCGGTCGACGATCTCGAGTGCCGCAGCGACGATTCGCTGCTGGGTGATCGGGCTACGTTCCGGGCCTGGATCACCGCCTGAGCTGCGCGGGGGACGAGCGGGAGATTCGGCCATCGGAACCCTTCCTTCACTCACTGTCCTCCACCGTAGACCTCTGCCGTAGACCTTGTGTGTAGGTCTACAGTGTTGACACCTCGGCGGCGGCGGCGTTGACTGGTCCTACAACGTGGACCTCGGGCAGCGGTCACGATCATCGTCTTCGGGAACGTCCTTCCCGCCGGTCGCTCTCGCCGCCCCGCACCCGGGGTTTCCGGGTGAGGTCGGAACCTGGAGCACACCATGGCCATCTCCGACATCAAGGAGTACGCCCACCTCGCCGCCGAGGACGTCGAGTCGCTCAGCGACGAGCTGACCGGCATCCGCCGCAGTGTCATCGAGTCGCTCGGCGCCGCCGACGCCGCCTACATCCGCCGCACCATCGCCTTCCAGCGGATACTGGATGCCGCTGCGCGGCTGGTGATCCACGGCAGCAGGAGCCTGCCGGGCTGGATCCTCGGGACGGCAGCGCTCGGCGTGGCCAAGAGCGTCGAGAACATGGAGATCGGCCACAACGTCTCCCACGGCCAGTGGGACTGGATGAACGACCCGGAAATCCACTCCAGCACCTGGGAATGGGACATGGCAGGCCCCTCGTCGCAGTGGCGCTACTCCCACAACTACCGCCACCACGTGTTCAGCAACGTCGTCGGACTGGACGACGACCTCGGCTACGACGTCTTCCGCATCACCCGCGACCAGCCGTGGAAGCCCGTACATCTCCTGCAGCCGCTGCAGAACCTGTTGCTGGCAGCCACGTTCGAATGGGGCATCGCTCTGCACGACGTACACGCCGAACAGAACCTTGCCGGTGCCGGGAAATCCGACCGCTTTCGAGTGCTGATCCGGAAGGTCGCCCGCCAGACGGGCAAGGACTACCTGCTCTTTCCCGCCCTCACCGGACGCCGCTGGCGGCGAACACTGACGGCGAACCTGACCGCGAATCTGCTGCGGAACGTGTGGGCGTACGTGGTGATCTTCTGCGGGCACTTCCCCGACGGCGCCGAGAAGTTCACCCTCGCCGAATTCGAGAACGAGACGAAGGCCGAATGGTATCTGCGGCAGATGCTCGGCACGGCCAACTTTCGGGCCGGCCCGGTGATGGCATTCCTGAGCGGCAATCTCTGCTACCAGATCGAGCACCACCTCTTCCCCGATATCCCGAGCAACCGCTATGCGGAAATCTCCACCAAGGTGAAAGCACTGTGCGACAAGTACGACCTGCCCTACACCACCGGCCCCCTTGCACGGCAGTACCTGCTGACGTTGCGCACCATCCACAAGCTCGCACTGCCCGACCGATTCCTGCGAGCGACCGCCGACGATGCCCCGGAGACGGCCTCCGAACTGAAGTTCCGCGCCTCGTGTGAGACCGGCGTCGAGTTTCCGGCTTCCCGCACCGGGCTGCGGACAGCCCTGCGAAACCTGTCCGGGCATCGTCGCACCTGCTGACGGAGAACTCCCCTCCTCGGGCAGCTCGCCGGCGTAGTACCTTGCCGTCGACGACCGCTCGTTCGGCAGGTCGCGATACTCCCGTCGGGCCGCAGGAACTCTTCGACCCTCCGGCCTCCCGTCACGACAATTGCAGTGCCGCTTCGAGTTCCACGAGCGACTCGTCCAGGTGCACCAGGATCCGCTGCAGGCTCGGAACCGCACGGCGCCCGCCCACGACACCGAAGTCGACGGACTTCTCGGTGTTCGTCACCGTGATGTTCAACGCCAGACCGTCCATGACTATCGAGGTCGGATAGATCCCCTCGAGATGGGATCCCATCCAGTACAACGGATTCCGAGGACCCGGTACGTTGGAGATGACGATGTTGAACGGTGGCGGGGTCAGCCGGACGAACCCGGGAACCGGAGCCAGGCCGAGCGGCGAGATGATGAACCCGGACCACGCGAGCGCCTGCAGTGCGGTCATGTCACCGAACAGCGACTTGCCCTGGCTCATGGAGTCGGAGATCACGGAGAGCCGATCGAGCGGGTCCGCGCGGTCGGTGCCGAGATTGCACAACGTCACCCCGACGCTGTTGCCGCCGTCGCCCGGCCGATCCTTGGGACGCAGCGACACCGGAACCATCGCGATCAGCGGATCATCCGGCAGCGCATCGTGTTCGAGCAGATATGCCCGCAACGCACCGGCGCACATCGCCAGGACCACATCGTTGCCCGATACGTCCGCGGCGCGGCGCACGCGGGCGAGTCGCTCGCGATCCCAGGATTGCGCAGCGAACCGTCGCGCACCTCCGATCGGCACGTTGAACATCGTGCGGGGCGCCTCGTACGGCAGTGCGACCTTGCGCGGACCGACGGCGAGCCGCCCGATCCGCACTGCGGCCGGAACAGCATCGGCGACATCACCGGCCAGCGACCGCGCCGTCCCGAGCAACGCTCCGGCCGTCCCGAGCAACGATCCGGACGGCGCAGCGCCGTCGCTGCCGGCTCGGTCCGGGCGCGGCAGGTGCCACGGGGCGATCGGCTCGGCGAGATCCGGGTCGGGGCTCAGGGTGCGCTGCAGCAACCGCAGCGCCGACACCCCGTCGACCAGCGAATGGTGGATTTTCGAGTACCACGCGAACCGTCCACCCTCGAGCCCTTCGATCAGGTACATCTCCCACAGTGGCCGGTGCCGGTCCAGCAGGGTGCCGTGTAATCGCGAGACGAGGGCGAACAGTTCCCGGAACCGGCCGGGAGCAGGCAGTGCCGAGTGCCGCACGTGGTATTCGAGGTCGACGTCGCGGTCCTCGGACCACCACACGTGCCCGAGCGTCGAAACCGGATCGCCGGGACGTCGGCGGAACAGCGGGTCGATGTCGGTGACGCCGATCATGCGGGCGTACAGATCGGCGACGTAATCCGGTCCGGCATCCGCGGGCGGAGTGAACAACTGGACCGATCCGACGTGCATCGGGTGTTCGCGGGTCTCGGCGAACAGGAATATCGAATCCGTAACGGACATGATTCCCACCTGCGGTGCCCCTTTCGCGAGGATCTCTATCCAGTTACGAACCTGCCGACCATGTTACGTCGGTCGTACCCTCGGGTATCCGGAGTTCAGCAAGCATCCACTGGGGAAGGGGCGAGCGAAAGCAGCGACGAGGAGGCCGCGCATGAACACCGCACTGGCACGTACAGCCCTGTCCACCGCAGCCCTGTCCACCGCAGCCCCGATCGCGCTCGTGAGCACCCCCGTGCTGGTGCGCGAATTCGCCGGGATCAGCACCGCGTCCCGCCTGCTGTCGGCGTCGGTGCGCCGGACCGTTCGCCCCGCCATCGATGCGTGGGCGCTGGCACCGAACCTTCCGTGGCCGACCACCCTCGTCGAGCGGCTCGCGTTTCCGCTCGCCCAGGTGCCCGGCACGCGGCGGTGGCCGGTGAAGCTGCCGACCTGTCCGGCCGAATACCTCACCGGGCCCGGCGTCGACACGGCGGTACCGGGTGGGCAGACCACCATCCTGTATCTGCACGGCGGCGCATTCCTGTGCTGCGGGTTGGGCACCCACCGGCAGATGGTGTCGCGGATCTCCGCGGCCACCGGCGCCCCGGTGCTCAACGTCGGCTACCGGATGCTGCGCGGACACCCGATCCGCCACTCCGTCGAGGACGGGGTCGCCGGGCTGCGATGGCTCCTCGCTCAGGGTGTCCCTATCGAACGCATCGTGATCGCGGGCGATTCCGCGGGGGGATTCCTCTCGTTCGCGGTGGCGCTCGAGTCGCTGCGGCTGGGCCTGGGCCGGCCCGCGGGCATCGTCGCGCTGTCACCGCTGACCGACCTCGATCCGCACGGCAAACTCGACCACCCGAATTCGCGGCACTGCGCGCTGTTTCCGCGCCGGGCCGTTCCCGCCCTGGCCTCCCTCATCGAGCGGGTCGACACGGCCCGCGGCGCCGGCCACGAACCTGTCGGCTCACCCGTCGATGCCGACCTGAGGGGTATGCCGCCCACTCTGATCCAGACCGGTTCGCACGAGATGACATTCGCCGACGCCGAGCTGATGGCGCACCGACTCGGCGCCGCAGGGGTGCCGTGTGAACTGCAGATCTGGGAACGTCAGGTGCACGTGTTCCAGGCCGCATCGGCCGTGGTGCCCGAGGGCGCTCGCGCGGTCGCCGAGATCGGTTCCTTTGTCCGGGCCCTCGACGTGAGCGCCACCCGGAACCAGGCCGGGTGATCCACGCGTTCGGCCACGTGGCCCAACCGCCCGCCGATTGCCGGATGTGACGCGCGTCGTCGAAACACGCGGGACGCGTGTCGAATCCACGTGCACCGGCTGTCCGCTCTGTACTGTTCGTCTCGGCAACCGCCGCGAGCGGACGCCGACCGTGTTACATCGATCCGAAAGGGACAGCGGTGAGCTCTCTCAACGCAGGCCAGAGCCTCGGCGTCGGCCAGGAACTCAAGTCCGACAACGGTGCCTACACCCTCACGCTTCAGCAGGACGGCAACCTCGTGCTGAACGAAGGCGGCAAGGCCGTCTGGGCAGCCATGACGAACGGCTCCGGCGCGGTGCGCGCGGATGTTCAGGAGGACGGCAACTTCGTCGTCTACAAGGAGAACAACGAGCCGGTGTGGGCGTCGCAGACCAGCGGCAACTCCGGTGTGCGCCTGACGGTGCAGGACGACCGCAATGTCGTGCTGTACGCCGGTGATCGCGCCATCTGGGCCACCGACACCGCGATCGCGCAGGCCGAGGCTCCCGCTGCTCCCGCCGAGCCCGCTCCCGCTCCCGAGCCCGCACCCGCGCCCCCGGCCCCGCCGGCGCCGCGCACCCACACCGTCGCCCCCGGCGACAGCCTGTGGGCGATCGCCGAGCGCGTCTACGGTGACGGCAACCAGTACCAGCGCATCGCCGATGCGAACGGCATCGCGAACCCGGATCTGATCCACCCGGGCCAGGTGCTCACCATCCCGTAATCGCAACGGGAATTCGGACGCCCCCGCCACCTCTTCCGGTGGCGGGGGCGTCTGCGTCCGGGCGGCACGACGGACCCGCGCCTCTGCCTGCCGGCGGGCAACTGCCTCAGAGCGTGAACCTGATCGCCACCGTCGCCACGGCGTCACCGGCACACTCGGACACGCCCGTGGCGTCCACGAGTTTCCGGAGGGCGGCGAGGGCACGGCCGAACACGGCGGATCCGATCATGCGGCGATGATGACGCGCCGCACGGATGCGACGGAACCGTTCCGATCAGCGCGATCGCAACTCACACTCTGCGACAGCGTCGATTGTCGGAGTCCCCCGCTAGTCTTTCCGGCACATCGTTCGGGTCACGGAAGAGAGGTCGATCATGCCGGGTACGCCATGGGAGAAGGCCGGCACCCGGTTCGATCGCGACGTCGAACGGGCGTGGAAGGAATTCCGGGAGCGCCTGGCCGACCACGTGGCGGCGATGCGCGACGGCGACGGCCTGGTGCTCGAACCGCTGGCCGAGGAGTCCGCCGGGCCTGCCGGGCCGTGTGTGCAGTTCTACGCGTGGGACGGTGGGCAGGTGCGTGTCGAGGTGCCGTCGGATGCGCACCTCGACGACGATCGCCGCCTGAGCACCGCCGATCGGGCGCTGCTGACCGAGCTGGGTCTGCAGGAACCCACCCGGGGCCCGGACGAGCCGGAGGACGGCGGCTCGCCCGCCTACTGGATGGACCGGCCCACCGGTTGGTCCGACGAGCTGGCGGCGGTGTCGGTGCGGGCGCTGCGCGAGATCTGGGGTGTGCCCCATCCGTTGTTCCTGCGTATCGAGACGTTCGGCCCCGGCCGTACTCCGGCCTTCGAGCCGCTCCCGACGGTCCGCGAGGCACCCGCTGTCCCTGCGCTGCCGGTGGCCGTCGAGCCGACCGGTGAGGAGCATCTGCGCGAGCTCGTCGAGGCGACCGTGCAGCGGCGGATCGGGTCGGCGCCGCCGTGGGACGACGACGGCGACATCGTGCTGCGCGTTGCCGGGGTGCTGCTGTTCGTCGGCATCGGACAGGGTTCGGGGACGGTGGACCTGTTCGCGCCGATTGTGCACACCATCACCGGCCGTACCCGCGCCGCGGAGGTCGTCGCCGATCTCAACCGCCGCTGGCCGCACCTGAAGTTCGTGTTGGTCGAGGATCGGGTCGCGGTGGCGCTGCACCTGCCGAGTTCGCCGTTCGTGCCCGCCCACCTGCTGTCCGGGCTCGACCGGATGGCCGAGTTCCTCGAGACGCTGGAGGTGGAGTTCGCCACCCATCTCGGCGGCGAGCTGCTGCGCGAGCCGGACCACGTCTGCGCGCCGGACGACGACGAGGACCCGCCGTGGACTCCCGAGTCGGAGGGCGATCTGCCGCTCGCGCTGCTGGCGCTGCGCGACTTCCACCTGCACGGGGAGGTGGAGATCCAGGTCAAGACGGTCGCGGCGATCGGCGACAACGAACCGTCCGAGCTCCAGCGTTTCCTCGCGATGACGGTCGAGCAGCAGGTCGGCTGGGAGTGCGAAGCGCTCGAGCGCGCCGCGGCCGGCGACGACGACGGCATGGAGGCGGCCGACGCCCGCGCGCTCGAATGGGAGCTGACGGGCCGATCCCTCACCGCGGCACTGGAGTTCCTCGACAGGCCGGCGGACGAGTCGCCGCGCGCGCCGGCGGCGAAGCCGGGTAAGCCTGCTCGCCCGGCGGTGTCGGACAAGCCGGCCCAGGCGGCCGCGCCGGAACAGCCCGCCCTGTTCGACGATCCGGACGAGCCCACCCTGTTCGACTAGGCCACGGGTCGGCCTGGGCGGTATGGAAGCCGGAAGGCCTCATCCATCGCGCTCCTCCCCCGCCACCGCACGCCGCAGCGCGTCTTCCGCAGCCGCGTCGAACGCGACCATCACGGCCCGCTCCACGGCGGCTACCGACGCGCGGATCGCGGCGACCGCCTGCCGGGCGGCGTCGTCCACCGGCCACCCGTACACGCCCGCAGAGATGAGCGGGAACGTCACGATGCGGGCGCCGAGACCGTCGGCGACGAGGAGGCTGCGCGTGTACGCCGAGCGCAGGATCGCAGATCTGTCCTCGCGGGCGGAGTACACCGGTCCGACGGTGTGGATGACCCACCGGGCGGGCAGCCGACCCGCGGTCGTGGCGACGGCTTCGCCCGCGGGCAGCCCGTCCGGCAGCCTGGTGGCGCGCAGTTCCCGGCAGGCCTCGAGGATGTCGGGGCCACCGACGCGGTGAATCGCGCCGTCCACCCCACCCCCGCCGAGCAGCGACGAGTTCGCCGCGTTGACGATCGCATCCGCCGCGATCCGGGTGATGTCTCCCGGGACGATCTCGATGTCGGGCACGATTCGCTCCTTCCGCACTGACGGACGGACCTTTTCCTGGCATGATCGCATCCCGTGACGGCGACGGTGAAGCTCCGCGAACTGGCCGAACGTTCCGGCGTCTCCTGCTCGTACCGGGGCTGGGACGGGCAGGAACACTACGTCTGCGACCACACGCTGCAGGCGGTGCTCGGGGCGCTCGACATCCCGGCCGGCTCGGACGAGGAGATCGCCGCGTCCCTCGAGGACGTCCCGAACCGGGTGTGGCGGCGGATGCTGCCCCCGTCGCTGGTCGTCGTCGAGGGTGAGCATCGCACCTTTCCGGTGCATGTGCCGCACGGCGATCCCGTCGAGGTGTGGGTGGTCGCCGAGGATGGCACCGAACGCGAGGCCGAGCAGCTCGACGTGTGGGTCGAGCCGCGCACTGTGGACGACCGGCTCGTGGGCCGGGCGACGTTCGCGGTGCCGGATCTGCCGCCGGGCTGGCACACGCTGCGCGCGCGCAGCAACGACGTCGAGGCGGCCGTGACGCTCGTGGTGACACCCGCCCGGCTCGCGGCCGCGGACCGGCTGCTGCAGAAGCGACGGTGGGGTGTTGCGGCCCAGGTGTATTCGGTGCGGTCGAGCCGGTCGTGGGGGCTGGGCGACTTCGCGGATCTCGCGGATCTGGCCGCGGTGACCGGCGCGGCGTACGACGGAGACTTCCTGCTGGTCAACCCGGTGCACGCCGGGGATCCCCGGCCCCCGGTCGAGCCGTCGCCCTATCTGCCCTCGTCGCGGCGCTTCGCCGATCCGCTGTATGTGCGCGTCGAGAACATCCCCGAGACGGCCTATCTGCCCACCAAGCACCGCAAGCGGCTCGACGCGTACGCGGCGAAGTTCGCGCGCGCGAACCGCAAGGGTAAGCGGCTCGACCGCGACGCGACCTTGCGCGCGAAACTCGATGTGCTCGAACACGTGTACCGGGTGCCGCGTTCGGCGTCCCGGCAGGTGGCGTTCGAGACGTTCCGCGCCGAGGGTGGCCGGGCGCTCGCGGATTTCGCGTTGTGGTGCGCGCTCGCCGAGAAGTTCGGCGATCGCCCCGAACGGTGGGCGAAGCGGGCACCGTCCCCGGATCACCCGGACACCGAGCGGCTGCGCGCGAAACTGGCCGACCGCATCGATTTCCACTGCTGGCTGCAGTGGGTGTGCGACGAGCAGCTCGCGACGGCTCAGGAGGCCGCACGGACCGCGGGCATGGATCTCGGCATCGTGCACGACCTGGCGGTGGGGGTGCGCCGCAACGGTGCCGACGCGTGGACACTCGGGGATGCGCTGGCCACCGGCGTGACGGTGGGCGCTCCCCCCGACGATTTCAACAAGCGCGGTCAGGACTGGAACCAGCCGCCGTGGCGGCCGGACCGGCTCGCCGAACTCGGATACCGGCCGTTCCGGGACGTGCTGCGGGCGGCGTTGCGGCACGCCGGGGGGCTCCGCGTCGACCACATCCTCGGGTTGTTCCGCACCTGGTGGGTGCCCGACGGCTGCACCCCCGACGAAGGCACCTACGTCCGGTACGACCACGAGGCGCTCGTCGGCATCCTGGTGCTGGAGGCACAGCGCGCCGGGGCCGTGGTGATCGGCGAGGACCTGGGGGTGTTCGAGGGCTGGGTGCAGCAGTACCTGGCCGGTCGCGGTGTCGCGGGCACGTCGATCCTGTGGTTCGAGAAGGACGGGCACGATCCGCGGCCACCGGAGAGCTACCGGCAGCTGTGCCTGACGTCGGTGACCACACACGATCTGCCGCCCACGGCGGGTTATCTCGCCGGCGACCACGTGCGGTTGCGCTCGGAACTCGGCCTGCTCGAACGCGATCTCGACGCCGAACTCGCCGAAGCCGAGCAGGAACGGGATGCGGTGCTGCAGCTCGCCCGCGACCGGGGTCTGCTCCCGCCGGCCGACCCCGACGACACCGAGCAGGACGTCGCCGACCCGCAGACCGTCGAGGCGCTGCACCGGCTGATCGCAGCGAGTCCCTCTGCGCTGCTGGCGGTTTCACTCGTCGACGCGGTCGGTGAACGACGCAGCCAGAACCAGCCCGGCACCACCGACGAATACCCGAACTGGCGGATCCCGCTCGCCGACGGTCGTGGCCGCGCGGTGCTGCTCGACGACCTCGCCGGTAGCGACCGGTTCGCCGCGCTCGCCGCCGCCGTCCGCGGCTGACTTCCGGATCCACCCAGGACGACGATGCGGACCCACCCGTGTTCGGGTGGGTCCGCATCGGATCTGTCGACGCCGGCGATCAGTGGCCGTACATGCTCTCGATGTCCTCGGCGAAGCGTTCGGTGACGATGTTGCGCTTGATCTTCAGCGTCGGGGTCAGCTCGCCCGTCGCCTCGGTCAGGTCGCGATCGAGGATCACGAACTTCTTGATCGCCTCGGCGTGCGAGACGGTCGAGTTGGCGTCGTCGACGATGGTCTGCATCGCGTCGCGCAGCGCCGGGTCGTGCCGCAGCTGGGCGATCGTCGCGGTGGCGGGCTTGCCGTTTTCGGCCTTCCAGTTGGCGAACACGTCGGGATCGACGGTGAGCAGCGCGGTGATGAACGCGCGACCGTCACCGATCACCACGGCCTGCGAAACCAGTGTGTGCGAACGCATCCGGTCCTCGAGCGGGCCGGGCGAGACGTTCTTTCCGCCGGCGGTGACGATGAGGTCCTTCTTGCGGCCGGTGATGTACACGTAACCGTCGTCGTCGATCTCGCCGAGGTCGCCGGTGCGGAACCAGCCGTCGCGGAAGACCTCCTCGGTGGCCTTCTCGTTGCGCCAGTAGCCCTGAAAGATCACGCCGCCGCGCAGCTCGATCTCGCCGTCCTCGGCGATGCGGGTGCTGTTGCCGCCCAAGGGCTGACCGACCGAACCGATCTTCTGTGCGCCGGGCATGTTGACGCTGTGCGCGGCGGTGGACTCGGTCAGGCCGTAGCCCTCGTAGATCGGCACGCCGACGCCGCGGAAGAAGTGTCCGAGCTTCGGGCTGAGCGCGCCGCCACCGGAGATCGCGTACCAGCAGTCGTTGCCCATCGCCGCCCGCAGCTTCGAGTAGACGAGCTTGTCGGCCATCGCGTGCTTGGCCTTGAGCGCCAGGGAGGGGCCGCCCTGGTCGAGGGACTCGCTGTAGGCGATGGCGGTCTCCTCGGCGAACCGGAAGATCGAGGCGTTGAGCTTGCCGCCCGCGGCCGCCTTGCCGGCGGCGGCGTCGCGCACCTTCTCGAACACGCGCGGCACACCGAGGATGATGTTCGGCGAGTACCGCTCGAACTGGGCGGACACCGTCGAGAAGTCCGACCAGTGCGACTGTGCCGCGCCGCATTCGAACAGCGCCAACGCCACCGCGCGGGCCAGCACGTGCGCGAGCGGCAGGAAGGTCAGGCCGCGGTTGCCGGGCTTGGCGACCGCGCCGACCGCGGAGGTGAGGATCGCACGGACCTCGGACAGGAAGTTGCGGTGGGTGAGGATGCAGCCCTTGGGCCGGCCCGTGGTGCCGGAGGTGTAGACCAGCGAGGCCAGATCGTCGGCGCGGATGCCGTCGAGGCGGGTCCGGACCTCGAGGTCGTCGATGTCGGCGCCCTCGGCGATCAGGGTGTCGACGGCACCGCCGTCGATCTGCAGGATCCGGCGCAGGGTGTCCGGCATGTCGACGAACAGCTCCTCGTGGCCGGCGGTCTCGACGACGGCGAGCACCGCCTCCGAGTCCTGCAGGATCCAGCGGATCTGATCGGTGGACGACGAGTCGTAGATCGGCACCGACACCGCGCCGGCGGCCCAGATCGCGTAGTCGAACAGGGACCACTCGTAGCGGGTGGCCGACAGGAGGGCGATCCGGTCGCCGGGCTGCACACCGTTGGCGATCAGGCCCTTCGCGACGCCGGTGACCTGCTCGGCGAACTGGCTCGCGGTCACGGCGACCCATTCGCCCTGCGCTTCGGGGCGCGAGAACATCACCCGGTGCGGGGTCTTCTCCGCGTGCACGAAGACCGTGTGGACGACGGACTCGTCGTCGCCGACGGTGAACTGGGCGGGGGTCGAGTACTCACGCACGGGCATCTCCATCGTTCGGGTCGGTCGTCGCGGCGGGGGCGGTGTCCACACCGTGACGGAATCGGCGCAGCAGGTGGACGAACCGGTCGAGTTCATCCTGGTTCCAACCGGCAAGCCCCGCACGCACATCGTCGTGTCGGCGCGCGACCGTGTCCTCGAGGACCGTCCGGCCGCGGTCGGTCAGGTTCAGCGGATGCCCGAGCCGGGTCGGTCCCGGTTCCGCCGCGACCCAGCCGGCGTCGACGCAGGTGCGCAGCTGGCGGGACACGGTGGAGCGGTTGACACCGAAGGCGTCCGAGACGTCGGTCGCGCGGCATCCGGGGTTTCGGGCGATGTACCCGAGCAGGGAGTGTTGCGTAAAAGTCAGCGCGCCGCTGTGCGCGCGTTCCCCCGCGATCAGGTACCGGACGAGGTGGACGAACTCGTCGTACACCTCGGCCACGACGGCCGGGTGCAGCGAGGCGTCGGATTCGGCGTCGGCCGGTCCGGGCACAGAATCGTTCTGTTGCACACAGCAACCTTAAGCCTCGAGTGGCCCGGAACACGAATCGGGACTAGCGCCGACGACGCACATACGACTCGACCACCCCGTCGAGCACCGCCCTTCCCGCGTCGTCGACGAGCGTGACGGTGGCGGTGACCAGCCCGCGACCGCGGTCGTCGAGCGTCACGTCGTCGATCACATAGGTCCCGGTCAGCGTGGATCCCGGCAGCACCGGGCTCAGGAACCGGACCTGCCTCAGCTGCCTGCCGGCGATCACCGCCCACCGTCCGTAGGCGGCTTCGACGGTGAGCCGCTGCGCGACCGCGAGGGTGTGGATTCCGCTGGCGATCAGGCTTCCGAACGGCCCCGATGCCGCGGCGTCGCGGTCGGTGTGGAACCACTGCGGATCCCACGACCGGGCGAAATCGACCAGTTCGTCCTCGCCGACCGTGTGGGTCCCCAATTCGATCCGGTCGCCGACCACCAGGTCCTCGGCATACATCAGGGTTTGCGGTGCACTCACGCGGTTCTCCTCGGTCGGGTCCGGATCCGGTGACAACGATCCGGTTCCGCCATTGGAACATTCCACGAACACGGGAGTGCCCCGAGGCGACGAATCGCCTCGGGGCACGCGCTGCCGGCGCCCCCGGCCCGCCGGCAGCTCCTTTTCAGCCGGCAGCTCCGACCGGCTGCCCGTCCGGGCCGCTGTCCGGCGGGTAGGTGCCGTTCGCATAGGGGTTGAACTCGTTGGTGAACAACTCCTCCGGCTCGACGGCGCCGGGCTGCAGACTGCCCAGCCGCACGCTCTGGTCGATCCAGATCGCGAACTCCTCGGCGGCGATCACCCCGCCCGGTGTCGGCACCCCGGTGCTCTTCCACTGCCGCACGAAATCGGTGGACTCGCTGCGTCCGCGGGCTTCGATGATCGCCACGAACCGGTCGATCACCTCCTGCCGCGGCGTGACCTGCGCCCACCGCAACGCACGCGCGGTGCCCTGCACGAAGTCGGCGACCGCGTCGGGATGCTCGGCGACGAAATCGTCCCGGAAGACGAACCCGCCGATCCCGAGCGGCCCGGTCAGATCCACGTCGGTGAACAGCGGGCGCAGTCCGCCGCGCGCGAGCGCCGCATCCTTGACTACCCCGCCGAGATTGCCGACGTCGATCTGCCCCTGCCGCAACGACTGTTCGGTGTTCAGCGGCGGCACCACGACGAGTTCGACCTGTGCGATCTCCTCGTCGGTCAGTCCCGCCCGGAACAGCCACTCCTTGATCACGTATTCGTGGTACGCGCCGAGGGTATTGATCCCGAGCTTCCGGCCGATCAGGTCCCGCGCCGACCGCAGCGGACTGCCGTCGAGCACGTAGTACCCGTTGAAGCTGTCCTCCTCTGTGTCACCGTCGGAACCGTAGTTCGCGATCACCGTGGTCAGCGGTGCTCCCGCGTCGACCAGCTTGGCGATCGCACCGTAGAACGCCGAACCGAAATCCGTTTCGCCGGTCGCGGTGTTCTGAATACTCGAAGGCCCACTCGTGTTGTCGCCCAACCACTCCAACGTCACCGTGTCGAAGTAGCCGAGGTCCTCGGCGAGTTCCGGGAAGGTCACCGCACTGGCCGTGCCCTCGTACCGCAGCACCGTCTTCCCGGCCGGGTCCACCTGCTCGGTGTCCCCGGCCGGGCCGGCGCATGCCGTCGACACGAGTGCGAGCAGCGCGGCGAGGGCCGCGCCCACCGAAACCCTTCTTCGCAGCATCGACGGCATCCGTAGTCTCCTCGTCAGTCGCGCCCGTGGAAGGGCTCGCCGATCACGGAGACGGACCGCTGCCCGTCCGGGCCCACAGGCACGTCACCTTCGACGGTGGTGCGGTGCAGCACCCGCACCACGTCGAGGTGGTCGAGGTCGGTGGGCGCCTGGTGCGCGGTGATCCGGTTGTCCCACACGCCGATGCTGTCGTTCTCCCACCGCACCCGCACGGTGTAGGCCGGGTTGGTGATCTCCTCGAACAGCAGATCGAGCAGCCGGTCGCTCTGGCGCGGCGACACCCCGAGGATGCGGCTGGTGAACCCGGGCGTGACGAACAGCCCCCGCTGCCCGGTTTCCGGATGCACCCGCACGACCGGGTGTTCGGTCACGTACGGCTCGGTGACGACGTGCTGTTCCGACTCGCTGCCGGCCGCCCACCGCGGTACCCGGCCGCCGAAGCGGTGCTCGGCGCGCAGACCGTCGAGGAACGCCTTGAGCGACTCGGGCAGGTTGGCGTATGCCGCGCCCAGGTCGGTCCAGGTGGTGTCGCCGCCGACGTCCGGTACCAGCTCGGACCGCAGGAACGTGATCGCCGGCGGGTTCACCAGCGCCGAGATGTCCGAATGCCAGAAGTTCGCGTACGAGTACTTCTTCGTCCCGGCCCGCGCTGCGTACTTGCGGCTGTCGACCTCGAGGATCTCCGGGAACTGCGAGTCGGGATCGTAGTTGTACGGGTGCGCGGGGGTGACCCGGCCGAAGTACTGCGTGAACCGGATCTGCTGGGCGTGGTCGAGCGGCTGGTTCCGGAAGAACAGCACCTTGTGGTCGAGCAGCGCCTCGCGCAGCTGCGCGACGGTCGCGGCGTCGAGTTCGCCGCTCAGGTCCACCCCGGTGACCTCCGCACCGAGGTATCCGGCGATCGGCGCGACCGTCGGCTCGGTGGCGCGTTCTGCGATGGCAGTCATGGTCCTACTCCTGTCCGCGGAAGGCGTCACCGGCGAGGGCGACCGACTCGCGGCCGTCCGGGCCGACCGGGACGTCGCCTTCGATGGTGGTGCGGTACAGCACCCGGGTGACGTCGAGATGGTCGAGGTCGGTCGGTGCCAGGTGGGCGGTGGCGCGGTTGTCCCACACCGCGAGCGAACCCGGCCGCCAGCGGAAACGCACCGTGTAGGCGGGGTTGGTGACCTCCTCGAACAGCAGATCGAGCAGGCGGTCGCTCTGCGACGGGGACAGGCCGACGATCCGGGCGGTGAAGCCGGGCTGCACGAACAGGGCCCGTTCGCCGGTCACCGGATGCACCCGCACGACGGGATGTTCGGACACCAGCGGGTTCTCCTGCACACGGCGGGCGTAGTCGCTGTCCGCGGACCACTGCGGGCGGCGGCCACCGAAGCGGTGTTCGGCGCGCAATCCGTCGACCAGCCGCTGCAGCGATTCGGGCAGGCCGTTGTACGCGGCGACGAGGTTCGCCCAGGTCGTGTCACCCCCGCGCACCGGGACCTCCCCGGAGCGCAGCAGCGTCACGGCCGGCGGGTTGACGACCGCGGTGACGTCGGTGTGCCACTGGTTGTCGTAGCTGTACTTCTTACGACCGAAACGCTTTTCGTACTTGCGGCTGTCCACGGCGAGGATCTCCGGGAAACCTTCCGGCGCCTCGTCGTCGTACGGATGCGACGGGGTCACGGTGCCGAAGTTGCGCGAGAACGCGATCTGCTGCGCGTGGTCGATCTCCTGGCCGTGGAAGAACAGCACCTTGTATTCGTGCAGAGCCGCGCGCAGTTGCTCGGCGATGTTGTCCGCGAGCGGGTTTCGCAGGTCGAGACCGCTCACGTCGGCGCCGATGTGCCCGGCGACCGGGGTGACCGTGAACGTGCCGGCCGCGGCGGCAGGCGTGTCGGGTGCGAGTGTCATGGGTTTCCCTCACTGTGGAATCGATGCTGTGGAATCGATCGGTGGTTCGGACCGGAATCCGGTGCCTGTCACCACCGTGCCCTCCGGGAAGCACCGGCGGAACCCGCTTTTCACGATGCGAAAAAGACTCAGCCGGAATAATTTTCGGCACTGACCGGAGGCACCCGGCGGCCGATACGGGCGGCGGCGCGCTGCATGGCGGACACCACGTCACCGACGGCACGGTCGGTGAGACGCCGGCGTCCCGCCTGGACACCGACCGCACCCCACGGCCGCCGGTCGCTGCCGAACACCGGCACCGCCAGCGCCAGCACCGAGGACCGTTCGTTCCGGACCTCGACGGCGTATCCGCGGCGGCGGACGAGTTCGAGTTCGGCGGCCAGCGCCGGGGATCGGGGCCGCGCGGGACCGAACGCCAGGATCGCGCGGCCCATCACGCTGTCGTCGATACCCTCGCCGGCGGGCGGGATCTGTCCGTCGCAGCCACCGGACGGGGGCCGGGCCGAGAATACCGACAGCACCTCGCCGGACCGCGCGACCCCCAGGCTCGCGGCGAGGTCGATGTCCGCGGCCAGCGCGTACAGATCCGGCGCCCAGTGCTCGACGCCGAGCCGCATCAGCGGCGGCACTGCCAGCGAGAACAGACCCGGACCCACCCGGTAGCCGTCCCCTCCGGGGACACGTTCGAGCATCCGCCCGCGCACGAGGGCCTGCACGATCCGGTGCGTCGTGCTCACCGGCAGCCCGGTGCGCACGGCCAGCGAACCGAGTCCGAGTTCGGTGTCGCCGCCGTCGAAACACGCCAGCACGGCGATCGCGCGTTCGACTGCCTGGGACCCGGATCTAGGTGTCATCGCTCGGTGCTCCTGGATGTGCGCGTTCCGGCGCGTCGTCGCACCGGCCGGTTCGCACTATCTCCGGGGCCGCGACCCCCGGCAATGGTTTTCCGCACCGGGTGGTCCAAGTCTTCGGTCCCCCGTTAGCCTGTCCGTACGTCGAACGTGGGTGGGGAGGTAGGCACGGCATGGGCGAAAACCGCCGCCGCGATCTGTTCCGCCACCTCGCCGACGACGACGCCGACGACTATCTCGCGATCGTCGCGTGTCTCTGCGACACGCTCGCCTCCGATCTGTCCGCCGCCGAGATCGCCGACCGCATCCCGGGTAGGCCGTTGACCGCGCAGGTCGTCGAGCAACGCTGCCGCCGCCTCGTCGAGTGGGGCAACCTGACGGCGACCCGGCCGGCGGGGGTCGACACGGACACCGATCGGGATCGGTTCCGGGTGTCCGTCTTCGGCGGCCGGGTGCATCGCGAGGCGACCGCCGTCCTGACCGCGCGCGACGGTGCCCGCGAGGTGGCCCGCGAGGTGCTCGGTCTGATCGCCGAGGATCTCGCCGGCCTCGCGGACGCGCCGGGGACGGCCCGCACCGACCCGGAGGCGGTGTCCGGTCTCGTCACCAGCGTGTTCACGCACCATCGGACGTTCACCGACAGCATCGCCGACTTCTACGCGTATCTCGCGGACGTGCTGGCCCGGTTCGATCTGTCCGGGGACGAGTTCGGCCGGCTCAAGACGTTGCTGCTCGAATACGTCGATCTGCTCGACGGCGACGTCGCCCGGCACACCCCGGTCATCGCGGCGCGTCTGGACGCGCTGATCCCCCGGCTCGATCCGCTGCTCGCGGCACTTCCCGGCCCGCCCGTTCCGGACGGTATCCCGGTCGCGCGGCCCGCGGGCCGCACCCGCGGCGACTGGGAGGAGCTCGCCGCCTGGTACGCCGCGGATGCCGGGCCGAAGCAGTTGCGGGAGGCGGCCGGGCAGGCGCTGGGCCGGTTGCTCGGTCACACCCGACGACGGCTCGCGCCCACCGGCGCGGGCGGCTCACGGCGTGCCGATCTGCTGACGCTGGCCGGACGGTTCGCGGAATCCTCGGATGCGCAGGCGCACCGGTTGTTCGCCGCGAACTTCGCCGCCTACCCGAGCCGGCACCTGCTGCTCGGCCCCGACGAGCCGGACCCGCGGATCGGGCCGGGCACCTCGTGGTGGGACGCCGATCCGGTACCGGTGCCGGTGTCGCTGCGGGAACGCGGGGACCGGTCTCCCCGCGGCCACAGCGCCCGCGTGCCGGACCCGACGCCGGACCGCAGGCGGATCGCGGCCCTCGCCCACGCCGACACCGAGGCGCGCCGTGCCGCCGCGGCCGAACTGGTCGCCGCCGGCGACCTGCACGGCGCGACCGTGTCCGCCGCGGCACGCGAACTGCTGCTCGATCGTCTCGCGGCGCTGCTCGCGCAGCACCGCACCCTGGACACCGCGGTGCGGGTGCAGGACAGCGACCTCGGGTTGTGCCTGCACGCCGCGCCGGGACCGGACACCGTGGTGCACGGCCCGGACGGTGATCTGACGGTGCACGCTGTGCTGCTGCGCGCGACCGCCGTGGATTCGTGGCAGGTGAGTGCCCTGTGACGACCGGCACCGGTACCGCCGCGCAGGACGCGACGGGACGCCGCGACGCGGCGCGCACCCTGCTGCAGCAGCCGATTCTCACCGCGGGCCGCGACCCGGACGCCCTGGCGCTGGTCCGGCGGCACGCGACCGCGTTGCGCACGATGTTCGCGAGCCGCCTCGGCTACACCCTCGTCGTGGAACCGACGTTCGCGCGCCTGGTCAAGGCCGCCCCGGCCCCGGGCACACCGCCGCGGCCGCTGCTGCGCGACGGCGGCGAACCGTTCGGCGCCGCGACCTACGCCCACCTGGCGCTGGTGTGCGCGGCCCTTCTCGCTCCGGGCATCGGCGATCACGTGCTCGTCTCCGCACTGGCCGAGCAGGTCCACGCGGACGCCACCGCGCTCGGTATCGCCGGGTCCGATCCGGTCGCGGACCGGCGGCAACTGGTGGCGGCGCTGCGGGCGTTGCAGGACTGGGGTGTGCTGACCGACGACGCCGGGATCGTCGACCGGTGGGCTGCCGGGGACGGCGAGGACGGGGTGCTGGACGTGCACCGCCCGCTGCTGGCCCACGTGCTCGCACCGGCGCCGGACGCCGGCGGTCCGCCGGTCCCGGCGCGGGTGCGGTTGTACCGCAGGCTCGTCGAGGATCCGGTCGTCGCACGCGACGACCTCGCCCCGGACGAGCTCGACGAACTGCACCGTGACCGGGTCGAACTGGCGCACCGGCTCGACGAGGATTTCGGGCTCACCCTCGAGGTCCGCACCGAAGGTGCCCTCGCGTACGACGCGGACGGCACCCTCACCGATCTGTCGTTCCCCGGGCCGGGAACCCTGAAACAGGCCGCACTGCTTCTCATCTCGTCGCTGATCGAGGAGCACGAACCGACCCCGGGCGCGGATCTGGTGATCTCCGCGGCCGCGGTCGACGCCGCGATCGCGAGCCTGGTGTCCACCCACGCGCGGGACTGGCGGGCCCGGTACGTGCGCGACCCGGACACCCTGCGGCGCGAGATCACGGATCTGCTGTCCGACCTGCACCTGGCCCATCCGGACGGCGGCGGACTCGTGCTGCACGCCCCGGCCGCCCGCTACCGCCCCACCGCCGCCGAACGACCTGATACCGAAACACACACGGACACCGAAAGACCCGCGCCATGACCCGACCCTCCGCCTCGATCGCTCCGGCCCACCATCCCCGGCGGTGGCGGCTCTCGCGCGCCGGCATCGTCAACGTCTGGCACTACCTGGACACCGAGTTCACGCTCTCGGGCGGTCGGCTGATCCTGCGCGGCACCAACGGTTCCGGCAAGTCCCGCGCGCTCGAGATGCTGTTGCCGTATCTGCTCGACGGCGACCGCAAACGCATGGACGCGACCGGTGCCGGGAAGGTGAACCTCGACGAACTCATGCGCACCGGCGCCGGCGACCAGGACAACCGCGTCGGCTATCTGTGGATCGAACTCGCCTGCCCCGACGAATATTTCACGATCGGCGCGCACATCCGCTACAGCGCGGCCGCGCATCGCAGCGAGGTGCACCTGTTCACCACCGGCCTGCGCGTCGGCCACGATCTGACGTTGGTGGACGAGCATCGGATGCCGCTCTCGCGCGACGACCTGATCGCCGCCGTCGGCGCCGACCGCGTCACCCGCAGCCCCGAGGAGCACCGCGACACCGTCCGCGCCGAAGTCTTCGGTCTGCGCGGCGAATCCGGACGCGACCGGTACACCGGCCTGCTGCAGCTGCTGCACACGCTGCGCTCCCCCGACGTGGGCAACCGCATCGACGAGGGGCGACTGCCGCAGATCCTGTCCGACGCGCTGCCGCCGCTGAGCGAGAACCTGCTCACCACCGCCGGCGACCGTCTCGACGGGCTCACCGAAACCCGCACCGCCCAGGAACATCTCGAAGAGACACGGGAACATCTCGAACAGTTCCACGAGGTGTACCGCCGCTACGCGACGCACGTGCTGCGCGAGGCCGCCGACGCCGCGGCACACGCCGCCGACCGGGTGGCGACGACGACGGCGGAACTCGCCGAGGCCGACGCCGACGCCGCCGATCTGGAAGCCCAGTCCGCCGCCGCCGACACCCGCCTGCGGGAACGTCGCGACCAGCTCGACGAACTCGAACGCGCCGTCCGGGGCCTCGAGTCGCGCCCGCTGTTCCGGGACGCGGACGATCTCGCGCAGCGCCGCGCCACCGTCGCCGCCCTCGCCGACGCCGCGGAACAGGCACTCGACAGTGCGGCCCGGGCCAGGCACCACGAACAGGTCGACGCCGACGTCGCGGCCGAGCACGTCGACGAGCTCACCGCCGCGGTGTCCTGCTCGGCCGAGCTGCTCGCCGAGGCGAAGGCACGCCTGGGCGCGGCGTCGATGCCGCACACCGCCCTCCCCACCGAACTGCTGCTGCACGTCGACACGGCCCCGCCCCGCATGGAACCGGTCCGCACCGACCGCGACACCGTGCCGGCCGCGCAGGTGCGTCCGGCCGTCGCGGACCTGCAGTTGCGGCCCGACGACCTCGAATCGGCGCGCGACGCCGCGCACGACGCGGCGATCGCCGCGCAGCGCCGCAGCGACCGTGCCGGGCGGCGGCTCGAGGAGGCCCGCCGCCTGGAGGCCGCCGAACGCACCGTCCACGCCGCCGAGGCGGACGCCGAACGGACCGCCGGGGAGGCCGAACGCGACCGCGCCGAGCTCGCCGAGTCGACCCGGGTCCGGGACGACGCCGCCATCGACCTCAACCGGCGCTGGCGGGCCTGGATCACCGATCCCCGCACCGTGCGGTTGCTGCCCACGGTCGAACAGGACGGGCCCGAACTCCTGCAGGTGCTCGCCACGGATCTCGAGGCGCTCACCGGCACCGGCGGCGCGGACGCCGACGCGGCGCTGACCGAACTCGACCGGCTCCCCGATACCGCCGCCCGCGCCGCACGCGACGGCATCGCCGCCGAACTCGCCGCACTCGAACTCGCCGACCACGACGCCGATGCCATCCGCACGGCGCTGCTCGAGGAACGCAAGACCCTCGAAGCGGACCGGCAGCAGGCACCCGGGGACGCCCCGTGGCGACGCGAGAACGACGGTGTACCCCTGTGGCGCGCAGTCGAATTCGCCGACAGTCTCGGCGTGGACGACCGGGCCGGGGTGGAAGCGGCACTGCTCGCCGCCGGTCTCCTCACCGCCACCGTCGACGGCGACGGCCGCCTGCGCGCCCAGTCCGGCCAGGTCCTCGTCTCGCCCCGCAACGAACCGCCGCGGAATCCGCTGTCGACGGTGCTCGTCCCCTCCCCCACCGCCCCGGTGCCGGAGACGGCGATCGCGACGGTGCTCGCCGCGATCGGCTTCGAGGACGCCGGCGCGATCGCGTCGGTGTCCCGCGACGGGCGCTGGCACAACGGGGTGCTGCGCGGACGGCACACCGCCGACGAAGCCCGGTTCATCGGCGGCCACCACCCCGGCGACCCCGACGCACCCGGCCGCCACGCCGAGCGTCTCGACGAGATCGCCGCGGAGCTCGCCGCCGTCGAGGTCGCCGCCGCGCAGCGCGCCGAGCGCCGCCGCGCTCTCGAACAGGACCGGCGCGACCTCGACACCCACCTGCCGACGGCACCGCGGTCGATCGCGCTGCGCGAGGCCCGCATCCGGACCCGCGAGCACGAGGCGCGCGCGAGGCGCAGCGCGGAGGCGGCGGTCGCGGCGCGCGACCGGGCCGCCGAGCTACGGGCCCGCTGGTCCGCCGACCTCGACACCCACCGCGCCACGTGCGCGCACTTCGAGATGCCGTCCGACGTCGCGGCCCTCGAAGCGGTCGTCGAGGCGTGCGCCGACGCCGGGCGCGCATGCGTCGACCTCGCCCGCGGCCTCGACGACGTGCGCGCGAGCCGCGACCGGCACAGCCGCGCCGTCCACCGGTTCGCCGACAGCGGCGCGCGGCGCGTCGAGGCCGAGGCGGTCGCCGAGGCCCGCTGGCACGAGTGGCACGGCAAGGCCGCCGTGGTGGCGGCGCAGCACGAAGCCGTCGCGATGAGCGTCGCGGAGCTCGAGGCCGAACTGTCCAGCTCCGTCACCGAGCAGGCCCGCACCGAGGAACAGTGCCGCCGCACGCAGGCGCACCGGGAACAGCTCGGCAAGGACGTCGCGCAGGTGCGCGAACGCTGTTCGGCGATCCGTGAGCGTCTGGTCCGCGACCGGGAGGAACTCGCGGCCGCGGCCGCCACGCTGTCCGCGCGGTTGCAGCTGCCGTCGATCGCCGCCGCCACGGACGTGCAGGTCGACCCGCTGGCCCACACCGACGATCCGGACACGGTGCGTGCGGTCGCCGACGCGGTGCGCGCGGCACTGCCCGCCGTCAGGGCGACCGGTCAGAACCGGGTCCTCGCGGCGCTGCAGCAGCTCGCGCGGGCGGTGTCCGGGCAGCTCGACGTCGAGCACACGGTCGACGACGGCGTGCACGTGGTCCGGATCTCGGGGGCGGGGGCCGACGGCACCCCGACCGAAGTCCTCGAGCACGTGACCGCGCGGGTCGACGAAGGCAGGCGCGCGCTCACCCAGCGGGAACGGGACGTGTTCACCGGGTTCGTGCTCGGCGGGGTCGCCGACGAGTTGCGGCGCCGCATCGAACGCGCCGGTGAACTCGTCGACGCGATGAACGCGAGCCTGTCGGGGAGCCGCACCAGCCACGGCATCGGGGTGCGCATCGGGTGGGTGCCCAACCGCGGCGACGACGAGATCGCCCGCATCACCGCGCTGCTGGCGGATCCGACCGGGCCGGGCAACGGGTCGGAACTGATCGACCTGTTGCGCCGGCGCGTCGAGGCCTCGCACACGACGGATCCGTCCGCCGGGTACGCCGCGCACCTCGCGCAGGCGCTGGACTACCGGAACTGGCACACCGTCGACGTGACGATCCTGGGTCCGGAACCCGATCAGGAGCGGCGGATCTCCAAGCGCGCCAAGATCTCCCAGGGCGAGACCCGGTTCGTGTCGTATGTGACGCTGTTCGCCGCGGCCGACGGCTATCTGTCGAGCCTGCCGGACGTGGACCGCGCGCTGCGGCTGGTGCTGCTCGACGACGCGTTCGCCAAGATCGACGATCCGACCATCGGCGAGTTGATGGGCCTGCTGGTCCGGCTCGACATCGACTTCGTCATGACCGGGCATGCCCTGTGGGGTTGTGTGCCACAGGTTCCCGCCCTCGACATCTACGAGGTGCGGCGCCTCGAGGACAGCTCGGCGGTGACCACCCACGTGCACTGGGACGGCCACAACCGGCACCTGCGCCCGCTGGACTGAGCCCCCTTCCCCGCGACCGCGGGGCATCCGGGTCGGGCAGCGGGTCCGTCGATTCCCGGGACGGCGGCACCGGCCCTCTATAGCCTCTGGGCTATGTCGCGGCGCTCGCCCCCCACGGCGCCGCAGGCGAGAAGGAGGCTCTTCGGATGTCCGAGTCGACCCGACCCACCCTGATCGAACGTGTCGCGCACTGGGCGCGCACCACGCCCGATGCCGAGGCCGTGCGGTATCTCGACCGCAGCCACACCTGGTCGCAGTGGCACGAGCGGCTGACGCGCCTCGCCGGCGCCCTCGCCGACGCCGGGGTCGGCCCCGGCGACACCGTGGCGTTCGTGGACAAGAACAACCTCGCCTGCATCGAGGTCACGTATGCCGCGTCCGCGCTCGGCGCAGCCACCGCGATTCCCAATTTCCGGCTCGCCGGCGACGAACTCGTCTACGTACTCGACGACGCGAAACCCCGAATCCTGTTCGTGGGCAACGAATTCGTCGAGCAGATCGACGCCATCCGGGACCGTCTCACCGCGGCCCCGCAGATTCTGGTGGTCGGCGGGGACGACGACGAGTTCGAACCGCTGATCGCGCGCTCCGAGCCGCCGTCGGTGCTGCCGCAGGTCTCCGCGGACGACACGGCGCTGCTGCTCTACAGTTCCGGCACCACCGGTCACCCGAAGGGTGTGCAGCTGACCCACCGGAACCTCGCCGCGCACGCCGAGGCGGTGATGTCGGTGCTGCCGTTCACCGACGACGACTGCCTGCTGGTGGCGATGCCGCTGTTCCATGTGGGCGGCACCTGCTACGCGGCGATGGGCATTCACGCCGGGCGCCGCTGCGTCTTCACCCGCGAGGCGGATGCGCCGTCGCTGTTCCGCGGGCTCGCGGAGGGCGCGAACATCGCGTTCCTGGTGCCGCCGGTGATCGCGGGGGTGCTCGCTGCCGGCGAGAAGGCGATCGCGGCGTTCTCCCGGCTCACCCGCATCACCTACGGCGCCGCCCCCATGCCACTGCCGCTGCTGCGCGCGGCCCTGGCGGCGTGGCCGGACACCGAGTTCGTCCAGGTGTACGGGATGACCGAACTCGCCGGGGTGATCACCGCGCTGCTGCCGGAGGTGCACCGCGACGAGACGCAGGTCGCGCGTATGGCGTCGGCGGGCACCCCGCTGCCCGGGGTGGAGATGCGCATCGTCGACCCGGCCACGCTCACCGACGTCGAACCCGGTGCGGTCGGGGAACTGTGGTGGCGGTCGGAACAGACCACCCCGGGCTACTGGCACCGCCCGGAGGCGACGAAGGAGGCGATCGTCGACGGTTGGTTGCGCAGCGGAGACATGGGTCGCGTCGACGACGGCGGTTTCGTCTACATCGAGGACCGGCTCAAGGACATGATCATCACCGGTGGGGAGAACGTGTACTGCCCCGAGGTGGAGCGGGTACTCGTCGAACATCCCGAGGTCGCGGAGGTCGCCGTGATCGGCGTGCCGGACCCGAAGTGGGGTGAAACCGTCAAGGCCGTCGTGGTCCCGACCCCGGACAGCACCGTCAAGGAGAGCGAGCTTATCGACTACACCCGCGAACATCTCGCAAAGTTCAAGTGCCCCACCAGCATCGACATCGTCGATGCGCTGCCGCGCAATCCGACCGGCAAGATCCTCAAGCGCTCGCTGCGTGAGCCCTACTGGGCGGATCGGCCGCGCAGCATCTGAGCCGCGGTTCGCGGTGGGAGCGCACCGGCGCTCCCACCGCACCCGTTCGTCAGCCGATGCGACGGAACAGCGCCGCCAGCGCCTGGCCGCCACCGATGCACATCGTGACGATGCCGAGCTCGAGGTCGCGGCGCACCAGATCCTTGGCGACACGGACGGTGAGGATGCCACCGGTCGCGCCGACCGGGTGGCCGAGCGCGATCGCACCGCCGTACGGGTTCGTCTTCTCGGGATCGAGTCCGGCGTCGCGGATCACGGCGACCGCCTGCGACGCGAACGCCTCGTTCAGCTCGATCGTGTCGATGTCGGACGGCGTGGTGCCGGTCTGCTCGAACAGCTTCTTCAGCGCCAGCACCGGGGCGTAGCCCATCAGTTCCGGTTCCATCGCGGCGGTCGCGACGGACTCGAGGGTGACCAGGCCCCGCAGGCCCTTCTCCTCGGCCACCGACTGCCGGGCCAGCACGACCGCGCCGGCACCGTCGTTGATGCCCGACGCATTGCCGGCGGTGACGGTGCCGTCCTTCTCGAAGGCCGCGCGCAGCTTGGCGAGCGTCTCGATGGTGGTCTCGGGCTTGGGGTGTTCGTCGGTGGTGACGGTGACGGGCTTGCGGCCGCCGATCTCGACCGGGGTGATCTCCTCGGCGAACGCCTTCTGGGCGGCGGGTTCGGCGGCGCGACGCTGCGATTCGACGGCGAACTCGTCCTGCTGCTCCCGGGTGATGCCGTACTTGCGTGCGACGTTCTCGGCGGTCACACCCATGTGGATGTTGTGGAACGGGTCGGTGAGCATGCCGACGGTGCCGTCGACGAGGGTGTGGTTGCCCAGCTTGTAGCCGGCCCGCGCGGAGTAGTCGTAGAACGGCATGCGCGACATGTTCTCGTCACCGCCTGCGACCGCGAGGTCGACGCCGCCCCAGCGCATCTGCATCGCGGCCGACCAGATGGCCTGCAGGCCGGAGCCGCACAGGCGGTTGACGGTGTAGGCGGGGACCGACTGCGGGATGCCGGCCGCGAGGGACACGCGGCGGGCGTTGTAGGCATCGGGGCCGACCTGGCCGATGCAGCCCATGACGACCTCGTCGATGTCCTCGGCTGCCACACCCGCCCGTTCGAGGGCGGCCTTGACGGCGGTGGCGCCGAGTTCGTGCGCCGGTACGTCCTTGAAGACGCCACCGAAGCTGCCGACCGGGGTCCGTGCCCCTTCGACGACGACGATCGGTTCCGGTGTGGTCATTTCCTGTCCCATCTGCTCGAAGCGTTCGCTACGTCTGGCACCCAGTGCCAGTACCGCATGTAATCCAAGTTACCCGCGTGACGGCGATCGGAATACCCCATCCCCATTCGTATTCACGCGATGAACCGATCAGTGCTGGTGAGGATCGTTCAGGTCCTGCCGCAGGATCCGTTCCACCGCCCGTGGCGAGCCCAGCTCGCGCCGCATCTCGGGGAAGCGGGCATAGAACTCGAGCACCCGGTGGAGCAGGACGGGGTCGATGTCGAACCGCCGCGAGTCCACTTCGATCATCGGTTCCCCGGGCATCCGGTCCAGGCGGAAGATGCGGCTGGTGCGGCGCCTGGCCCACGCCGCGGTGGGGGTGCCGAGCACCCACGATTCCGGGTAGCCGTGATGGTCGGCGCGCACCCCGGCCACCGACACCCACGGCAGATAGGACTCCACGGTCCAGCCGCGTTGCCGGACCCCGTCCGGTCCCAGAAGCAGGGAACCGGAGCGGATGTGGCCGAGCAGGACCTCGACGACGAACGCCACGCACGGCACGCCCAGCAGCGCGAGCACGGGACTCACCCACGGGAATCCGCTGCTGAACACGAAGATTTCGACGGCGGCGCCGACGGCGAGCGCGGCGGCACATCCCACCATCGCGACGAGCAACCCGAACACCGATCGTCGCGAGCGCACCTCGGTGGTACCGGCGACGCCGGCCGGCACGAACCGCACACCGGGTGCTCCGCGCTGCGGTCGCCAGTAGGTGTAGCCGAACAGGGCGGTCAGTCCCATGAGGGCCGCGAGGACGAGGAAGAACCGGGTCACCGCACCCGACTCGGCGGCCGCGGTGCCGGCGCGCCACAGCGCCAGGACGAAGAAGACGGCTGCGAACCCGATCGCGAGGGCGACCCGGCGGTTGAACGAGTCGGCGGGCCATTCCGGGGGTCGCTCCGGAGGTGGGGCGTACGGCGCGGATTCCGGTTCGTCGTCGCGTCCTGTGAACGCCGGTCCCACTGCGATTCCCCTTCCGGAAGCGCCAGGGGACCCCGCCGCCCCCGGCCGGTGCCGGTTTGGGCGCGAACGCTACCGCAGCGCGGCGTTCCAGACGGGTAGACACGCTTGGAACTGGACATTTGGTCGAGAAACCGCCAAAGTAGTCCCACTGACCTGGATAATGCACACAAACATCTCGAGCACCAGTGTGATCATCACCATACTCGAGAGTCAGTTGGCGTATTCATGCTGCTCAGACCAAGTTTCACCGGGGGGAATCGGATGGCGTCGTACCAACACGCAGAATTTTGTGTACGGATGAGTAACACCTTCGGCGATCGACACGACACAATCTGTGACGATTCAGACGAGACCGGAGGAATCTGCATGACTGTCCAGCTTGATTCGCCTGGCATCGAAACCGCCGAGCAGGCCGCTTCGACCGAGGTCGAGCTCGTTTCGGCCGATGTCGAACTGGCTCATCTGTTCGACGAGATCCAGGAACTCGATGCCCAGATTCTCGAGGTGATCAAGCGGCGCTGCGAGCTGTCTCAGTTGATCGGGGTTGCGGCGAAGGCCACCGGCCATTCGCGTGAGGCCCAGAACCACGAGATGCAGGTCCTGGACCGCTTCACCGAGCTCGGCAAGGACGGCAACACCCTCGCGCTGACGCTGCTGCGTCTCGGCCGTACGCGCCTGGCTTCCTGACCTCAGCCCACGAGAACGGCGAAGCCCCCGCACCGATTCGGTGCGGGGGCTTCGCCGTTCTCGTGTCCGAGCGCGGGCGGATCAGTAGTAGACCGCTCCGGGTACGCCGCCGCCGACGGCGACGGCGTCGCCGGTGATGCCGACGCTGCGCGGGGAGGCCAGGAACGCAACCACATCGGCGACCTCGCTCGCGTCGATCAGCCGGTGCAGCGAGTTCTGGGCGAGTTCACGTTCGAGTTCCTCGACCGGAATCCCGGTCTCCCGGGATCGTGCGGCGACCTGTGCGACGAGCCGCTCGGTCCGGGTCCGGCCCGGATGCACGACCGTCACGTTGATGCCGTGCGGTCCGAGTTCGTCCGCCAGGTTCTTCGTCAGCGCGGCGACGCTGACGTTGCGGACGGTCTGCGCGATCGAGTTGGCCGCCCGTGCCCCGAGGCCGCTGATGTTGATGATGCGGCCCCAGCCCTGGTCGATCAGGTGCGGCGCGACGGCACGCGCGGTCCGCAGGTAGCCGAGTACCTTGATCTCGACCTCGCGGCGGACCACATCGTCGGTGGTCGCGGCAAAATCGGTCGGGGCGTTGGCACTCCACGGGGTGGCGGCCGAGTTGACCAGGATGTCCACGCCGCCGAACTCCTCGACGGTGCGCGCCACGAGAGCGTCCACCGAGTCCTGGTCGCCCGTGTCGGTGGGCATCCCGACGACCCGCCGCCCGGTTTCGTCGGCGAGTGCCTTCGCGGCGATTTCGAGGTCGTGGGCGGTGCGCGCGGCGATCACGACGTCGGCCCCTTCGGTCGCCAGTGCCCGGGCGATCGCGTAGCCGATACCGCGGCTGCCTCCGGTGACGATCGCGCGCTTGCCTTCGAGGCCGAGATCCATGGTGCTCCTCACGAAATGCCGGTTGGTTCCCTCTCGACGCTAGTCCGCCGCCGGGTCACCGCCACCGTTTGCCGTCACGGTGACCGAAAGTCGGGGGCCGGCCGGGATCGGCCGAAAGGGCCGTGGCGGCACCACGATCGGCGGATACTCGGGCGGAGTTCCCCGTCGGGTTGCCCGAGCATGGAAGGACGCCTCCCCCATGACCACCTACACCGTCGGCTATTTCGTCGGAAGTCTCTCGTCGCGGTCCATCAACCGGACGCTGTCGAAGGCTCTGATCCGGTTGGCACCGGACGATCTCGAGTTCGTCGAGATCCCCATCAAGGACCTGCCCCTCTACAGCCCGGACTACGACGCCGACTTTCCGCCGGAGGGCACGGCACTGAAGGAAGCGATCGCGGGGGTCGACGCGGTGCTGTTCGTCTCTCCCGAGTACAACCGGTCCATTCCGGGCGCGCTGAAGAACGCGATCGACTGGGCATCGCGGCCGTGGGGCCAGAATTCCTTCGACCATGTGCCGACCGCACTGATCGGCGCGTCCATAGGCGCCATCGGTACCGCGGTCGGCCAGCAGAGCCTGCGCGGGGTGATGGCGTTCTGCAACGCCCGGCTGATGACCGCCCCCGAGGCATACATCCACTACACACCCGACGTGTTCGGCGACGACGGCAGCATCAGCAACGAATCGACGGAGACGTTCCTGCGCAACTACATGTCCGAGTTCCGGGACCACATCGTGCGGGTCCTCACCGTGCTCCCGCGTTAGGGTCGAGCGGCGCGACCTTCTCGAGTTCGAACTCAGCCAGGACGCGGCCGACGACCGCGGCGATCCGATCGGCGGGTAGCTCCTCGTAGGCGGCCAGCACGATCGCCAGCTGCTCGGCCGGCGGCAGCGTCGCGAACAGCACGTCACCGCGCGGGCTCTCGCCGGCGACCCGAGGGGCCTTGCGCGGACGCTGCAGATAGACGAACCAGCTCAGCACGTACGCGCACAGTTCCGGTCCGACGGGCCCGCGCCACGTCGCGACGGCCCGCGCGACCGCCCGGTCGAGGATCTCCGGTGCCGCGTCCCCCGCGAGGAGCCGCGCGCACGGCGCCAGGTCGGGAAGTTTGCTTTCGAGGACTTCGCGCAGCCCGGCGATCCGCTCCCGGTCCACGGTCAGGGTCAGGCCCTCGAGGGTGCCGTTGCCTCGGCCGCGTTCACCGCTGCTGCTCGCAATGGTCGTTTCTGCCGCCGGCTGGTACATGGCTCTACTTCTTCCTCGCGTCTCTACTACGACCATCGTCCCGCGAGTGAGGAATGTCACGCGTAGTCGCCTACGCGTGTCGCGAACGGGCACTACGCGAGAAAACCCGACCCGACGGTCGGTGCACAGATATTTCCGTACACGGACCGTCGGGCCGGGTGACCTGTGCGTACCAGCGCAGGATCAGCGCAGGATCGACTTGATCTCGAGGAACTCCTCGAGCCCGAAGACGCCCGCTTCACGGCCGAGGCCGGACTGCTTGTAGCCGCCGAACGGCGCTTCGGTGTTGAACGCGCCGCCGTTGACGTACACCTGGCCGGTGCGCATCCGGCGGGCCACTCGTTCGGCACGGGCGGGATCTGCGGACCAGACGCCGCCGGACAGCCCGTATTCGCTCTTGTTGGCGATGCGCACGGCGTCGTCCTCGTCGCGGTAGCCGATGATCGACAGGACCGGCCCGAAGATCTCCTCGCGGGCGATGGTCATGTCCTCGGTGACCTTGCCGAACACGGTCGGGCCGACGAAGTACCCGGTGGTCAGGCCGGTCTCGCGACCGTCGAGGACCAGGTCGGCGCCTTCCTCCACACCCTTGTCGATGTAGGACCGGACCCGCGCGAGCTGGGTGGCGTTGACCAGCGGGCCGAGCTTGGACCCCGGATCCGAGGGGTGCCCGACGGTGTAGGCCTGCGCGACCTTCGCGGCGAGCTCGGTGGCCTCGTCGAGGCGGTCGGCGGGCACGAGCATGCGGGTCAGGGCGGTGCAGGTCTGCCCGGAGTTGAGGAAGCACTTGGAGACGCCCTCGGTGACGGCGGTGGCGAGATCGGCGTCGTCGAGGATGATGTTCGCGGACTTGCCGCCGAGTTCGAGCGCGACCTTCTTGACCGTGTCGGCGGCGACCGCGGCGACGCGCTTTCCGGCGCGGGTGGAGCCGGTGAACGAGACCATGTCGATGTCCGGGTGTGCGGCGATGGCTTCGCCGACGACCGGCCCGTAGCCGCTGACGAGGTTGAACACGCCCGGCGGCAGGCCGGCCTCGTCGCAGATGTCGACGAGCGCGTACGTGACGAGCGGCGCGACCTCGGTGGGCTTGAGGACGACGGTGCAACCGGCGGCGAGCGCGGCGAACACCTTGAGCACGACCTGGTGCAGCGGGTAGTTCCAGGGGGTGATGGCGCCGACGACACCGACGGGCTCGCGCACGACGAGGGCGTTCCCGATCTCCCGGTCGTCGAAGTCGTATTCGCCAGCGAGCGTGGCGTAGGCGGCGATGTTGCTCAGCGGCATCCCGATCTGGACGGCCGCCGCGAGCTTGAGCGGCATGCCCATGTCGCGGGAGACGATCTCGGTCAGCTCCCCGGCGCGGTCGGCGGCGAGGGCGGCGACCTTGCCGAGGTAGGCGCTGCGTTCGGCGCCGGACAGCGCCGACCAGACGGGGAACGCGGCGCGCGCCGCGGCGGTGGCGCGGTCGACGTCGGAGGCGGTGCCCTCGGCGACGACGGCGATGACTTCCTCGCTCGCGGGGTCGATCACCTCGATGCGGCCGGTGCCGTCCGAGTCCACCCAGGCCCCGTCGATGTAGATCTTGGTGCGGTCGAGTACGTCGGTCATGCGATTCCCTCTCTGCAGCACGTCCTGATGTGGCGTGGAACACTCCGACCTGCAGCTTAGCCGAGCGCTCGCTCGGCCGGTGTGACGAACGTGGCGTCCACGCAGGGCACGCGGTGCGGTACGCTGGCCAGGCACTCGCGGGTTTCCAACGTGCTACACGCGGGTTGCCAGACAACGACGTCTGCCTCATTTCAGACGTCGGCATCCACCATCGGAAGTCCGGATTCCCGGGCGCACCCCTCCGTGGCCGCCGGCACGATCCACCCGAGGAGGACGTCCGTTGCTTACGCATGCCGACGGAACCGGCCTGTACGACAGCACTCTCGACAAGAGCAGCTGCGGCGTCGGATTCATCACCCGCAAGGACGGCGTGCAGACGCACGAGGTCCTCACCCTCGGCCACGAAGCCCTCTGCGTGGTCCCGCACCGCGGCGGCATGTCCGCCGAGGGCGTCGGCGACGGTGCCGGCGTCAACGTCGACCTGTCGGTCGCGTTCTTCTCGCAGCTCACCGGAAAGAACCTTCGCGCAGGCGAATTCGGTGTCGGCAACTTCTTCCTCCCCACCGATCCCGCCGCCCGCCCCGCGGCGGAGGAACTGATCGGCGCGGCCCTCGCGGCGCAGGACATCGAGGTCCTCGCCGTGCGCGACGTCCCGGTCGACGACAGCGTGCTGCGGCCGGCCGCCGTCGCATACCAGCTGCCGATCCGGCAGTGGATCTTCGCGCGCCCCGAATCCGTAGACAGCGCAAAGGAATTCGACCGGATCCTGCACGAGGCGCTGCTCTCGGTCGAGGCGCAGGCGTACACCGATCCGGCGCTGGCCGGGCTGTACCCGCTCTCGCTCAGCGCACGCACCCAGGTCCTCAAGGGACGCTTGAACTCCCACGAGGTCATCCCCTACTTCGCCGATCTCACCGATCCGGCGCACGCGGTGCACACCCTCTTCTTCCACACCCGGTTCTCCACCAACACCGACCCGCACCCGACGATGGCGCAGCCGTTCCGGCTGATGGCCCACAACGGCGAGCTGAACACCGACCGCAAGAACCGCCTGTTCGAGGGCGCGCTCGCTCGCGCCTTGGGCCGCAACATCATCCGACCGCCCGGACAGTCCGACAGCTGCCGCTTCGACCAGACCCTCGCGTCGCGGCTGGTGTACGACGATCTCGATCTGGTGACCGCGGTCGTGCAGATGATGCCGCCGGCATGGGAGAACGACACCACCCTGTCGCCGCAGGTGCGCGCGATGCTCGAGTTCTTCTCGCTGTACGAGGAGAAGAACGACGGTCCCGCCGCGCTGATCTTCGGCAACGGCAGCGTCGTCGGCGCCCGCCTGGACCGCCTCGGCCTGCGTCCGCTGCGCACCGTCGAGACCGCCGAGTACCTGGGCGTGACCTCCGAGGCCGGCCAGTTCGGGTTCGCGCCCGAGACCGTGCTGCGCCGCGGCCGCATCGAGGCCGGCGGCATGCTGTACTTCGACCACGAGCAGGGCCGCTCGTTCGGCACCGTCGAGGCCCTCGAACTGCTCGCCGCGCGCCGCGACTACCCGGCGCTGGTGGCCGACGCCCGCGCCGAGCTCGCGTCGCTGCCCGAGATCCCCGCCGAGAAGGCGGGCTCGCCGCTGCGCTACAACGGCGACCTCGACCGCTACCAGCGGTACGTGTCGTACTCGCTGAACCAGGAATCGTTCAGGTTCATGCTCGACCCGATGCTCGCGTCGGGAACCGAGAAGATCTCCGCGATGGGGTACGGCAACGCCATCAACGCCCTGTCCGATCAGGAGGGCGGCGTCGCCAAGTACTTCTCGCAGCGGTTCGCGCAGGTCACCAACCCGTCGCTGGACTCGATCCGCGAGGCCGACGGCCTGACGCTGCGGGTCGCGCTCGGTGCCCGCCCCGGCTCCGGTGCCGCGGAGGCCCGGCAGATCGTGGTGCCGTCGCCGATCCTCACCCACCTGGACATGCTCCGCATCCGCGAGCAGGCCGACACCCCGGTGCGCCGCTTCCAGATGCTGTTCACGCCCGTGTTCGACGATCCGGCCTCGAACGCCGCCGCGCTCGAGGCGGCCGTCGAGGCCCTCGCCGACGAGATCGCCGCGTTCGCCCGCGAATCCGGTGGCATCGCGGTGCTCACCGACCGGCACGTCGCGACCGACCGTGCCGCGCTGCCGATGATCCTGACCACCTCCGCCGTGAACCAGCGGCTCATCGACGAGGGCCTGCGGCTGCGGGTCTCGGTGATCGTCGAGTCCGGCCAGCTGTTCTCCTCGCACCACATCGCCGCGACCCTCGGGTTCGGCGCCGCCGCCGTGTACCCGCTGACGGTGCAGATGCGCGCGGAGGAGAAGTACGGCGACGACGCCGACGCCGCCTTCCTGAAGTTCCGCAAGGCCGCCGAGAAGTCGCTGATGAAGACGATGGGCCGCGTCGGCCTGTGCACCGTCGAGTCGTACATCGGCGGCGAGTTCTTCGAACCCAGCTACCTCGACACCGACGACGCGGTGCTGCGCCGCTGGTTCCCGAACGTGCGGACCCCGGTCGGTGGCGTCGGATTCGCGACGATCGCGCAGGCGGTCGCCGACTGGCACCAGCGTGCCCTGACGGTCGTGGCCGAGAAGGACGTGCCGCTGCTCGGCCTGTTCAAGGAGCGCGCCGAGGGGGCCGGGCACTCGTACGGCACCACCGCGGTGCGCGGCTTCGTCGACATGACCGAAGAGCCCATCACGCTGCCCGGCGGCGAGCGGGACGGCGAACCCGACCTGACCGACGCGCTGCGGCTGCTGCCGCTGCACCGCCTCGGCGACGCCCACGGCCTCGACGACGACGCCTACCGCTACGGCGGTTTCCGGGCGCTGACCGCCGACGAGATCGACCGGTTCGAGATCACTCCCGGCTACCGAGCGTTCGCGCGCACCATGGCCGACGAGCGGGCCCAGCGTCCCGCCGCGCTACGCGACGTCCTCGCGACGCCCGCCGACGTCACCTACGCCACCACCGCCGACGAGTTCCGCCGCGAGATGGGCCGCTTCGCCCGCTACGGCAACAACTCGATGCTGGTGCGCGGCCTCTCGGCGGCCCGGGTCGGCGACGAGGAGTTCGTGCTGCGCCTGACCGGTCCGCGCGCCGACGAGGCCGACCGGCTCGAGGCGCTCGCCCAGTCCCTCGTCGCCCGGTTCGGCGACGAGGTCCTCGGCTACCGCTGCTACGGCGACACCGTCACCGTGCAGGCCACCGGGCAGGCCCGCGACTACCTCGCGCTGGTCCGCAAGGCCCCGGACAGCGTGCCGCTGGACCGGGTGCAGCCCGCCCACGAGATCACCCGCACCCTCGCGTCCGGCGCGATGAGCCACGGCGCCCTGAATTCCAACGCCCACGAGGCCGTCGCGCACGGCACCAACATGGTCGGCGGCATGTCGAACTGCGGTGAGGGCGGCGAGCACATCTCCCGCTACGGCACGATCCGCGGTTCGCGGATCAAGCAGTTCGCGTCGGGCCGCTTCGGGGTCTGGGCCGGTTACCTCGCCGACCCGATGCTCGAGGAGATCGAGATCAAGATCGCGCAGGGCGCCAAGCCCGGCGAAGGCGGGCAACTGCCGGCCGCGAAGGTGACCGTGGAGATCGCCGCCGCGCGCGGTGCCACGCCCGGCGTCGAACTGGTGTCGCCGCCGCCGCACCACGACACCTACTCGATCGAGGACCTCGCGCAGCTCATCCACGACTGCAAGGCCGCCCGTGTCCGGGTCATCGTCAAGCTGGTGTCCTCCGAGGGCATCGGCACCATCGCCGTCGGTGTCGCGAAGGCCGGTGCGGACGTCATCAACGTCGCCGGCAACACCGGCGGCACCGGCGCCGCGTCCGTCACCTCGCTCAAGTACGCGGGCCGCTCCGCCGAGATCGGCATCGCCGAGGTGCACCAGGCGCTGTGCGCGAACGGCCTGCGCGACAAGGTGGTGCTGCGCTGCTCCGGTGCCCACCAGACCGCGTCCGACGTGATCACCTCCGCGCTGCTCGGCGCCGACAGCTTCGAGTTCGGCACCACCGCGCTGATGATGCTCAAGTGCGTCATGGCCAAGAACTGCAACGTCAAGTGCCCGGCCGGTCTGACCACCAATCCCGAGGTGTTCGACGGTGACCCGCGCGCGATGGCGCAGTACCTGCTCAACGTCGCGCACGAGACCCGCGAAGTGCTGGCCCGGCTGGGTCTGCGGTCGCTGCGCGATGCCCGCGGCCGCTCGGATCTGCTGCACCTGCTCGACCACCCGTCGTCCGTCGGCAAGCTGGACCTGCGGGCCATGCTGACCGTCGTGCCGGAGGTCTCGGTCGAGAACCCCGTGTACCTGGAGAAGGACTACGAACTCGACGACCGCTGGATCGCCGAGCTGCGGGCGGCGCTGGTCGACGCCGGCGAGACCGCGGTCGCGCTCGGTGACGGTGTCGCGCTGACCAACCGCAACAAGAGCGTCGGGGCGCAGCTCGCCATCGACATCGAGCGGATGCTGGGCCACGAGCAGCTCGGCGAGATCCCCGCGGCCCTGCGCGACGAGCGCGGCCGCCGCTGGCTGCGCGACGGTACCGTCACCGTCACCACCACCGGCTCGGCCGGCCTGTCGTTCGGCGCGTTCTGCAACGACGGAATGGTGCTGGCGCACACTGGAACCGCGAACGACGGCGTCGGCAAGGGCCAGTGCGGCGGCGAGATCGTCGTGCTCTCCCCCGGCGGCGGCTCCGCCGATCACGGCGGCAACGTGCTCATCGGCAACTTCGCGTTGTTCGGTGCCACCGGCGGCCGGTTGTTCGTCCAGGGGCAGGCCGGCGACCGGTTCGCGGTCCGCAACTCCGGTGCCGCCGCGGTCGTCGAGGGGGTCGGCGAATTCGCGTGCGAGTACATGACCAACGGTGTCGTGCTCAACCTCGGCGGATTCGGCAAGGGCCTGGGCAACGGCATGTCCGGCGGGTTCGTCTACCAGTACGACCCCGAGGGCCTGCTGCCCGGCAAGGCCAGCGCCGACTCGATCGTCCTCGGTTCCGTCACCGGCGACGATCCGCAGGCGGCGGTCCACAACGCGGCCGTGCTCGAACTGCTGCACCGGCACGTCGAGGCCACCGGGTCCGTCAAAGCCCGCTTCCTGCTGGACAACTGGCAGACCGAGCAGGCGCACTTCGTGTACGGCATGCCGCGGGCGCTGCTGCAGTACCAGGACTCGGAGCAGATCCTCGCCGCGAAGTCCCGCAAGGAACTCGCCGAGGAGGTCGCCGCGGCCCTCGTCGAGCACCAGGTCCGCAAGTTCAAGACCGACTACCGGCAGGGCACGCCGGTGGCCGGGGGCGTCACCCCGGACGGCACGGACAGCGAGGCGATGTTCGCGCTGCTCAACAACTACACGGTGCTCGCCGCCGCCCAGTCGATGGCGATGCAGCGCATCCCCGGCGCCACCGACGCCGCCGATCCGGCCGTGCAGAAGGCGGTGCGCAACCTGCTGCTGACCGAGGACTTCTTCCTCGTCAAGAAGCTGCAGCGGTACGCGCTCGAGGCGATCTCGGAGCGCACCGACGAGGAGCTCGCGGTGCTCGTCGCCGACAAGCGCCTCGGCGACTACAAGCGGTCGCTGGCGTTGCGCAACGTCCGGTCCGTGTACACCCCCGGCACCTACGGGTGGATTCTCCTGCAGGACAGGAAGAACCACGACTCCATCGGCCGGCTGCCCGGTTACGAGGAACTGTTCGCGCGTCACGCGGTGCCGGATCTGCTCGCTCAGTCGCCCGCGCTTTCCACGGAGGTGGCTTCCGCATGACCCCGTTCATCCCCACCGACGCCCCGTTCACCACGGACCAGCGGTCGTGGCTCGCCGGCTTCCTCGCCGGCATGCAGACCCGTCTGCTCGCCACCGGCCCCGACACCGCCACCGCGGCGGGTTCGGCGCCCGCGCTGCACATCCTGTACGGATCGCAGACCGGCAACGCCGAATCCGTCGCCGAGGACACCGCGGCCGCGGCCCGCAGCCACGGATTCGCACCGACGGTGTGCGCGCTCGACGACGTCGACCTCGACCGGTTCGCGACGTTCGGTCGCGTGCTGATCGTGACGTCGACCTACGGCGAGGGCGAGATGCCCGACAACGCCGAACTGTTCTGGGAGGCCCTGTCGGCCGAGTCCGCGCCGCGGCTCGAGGGCATGGACTTCGCGGTGCTCGCGCTCGGCGACACCGGCTACGACGGGTTCTGCCAGGCCGGCAAGCTCATCGACATGCGGCTCGAGCAGCTCGGGGCGCAGCGCATCGTGCCGCGCGTGGACTGCGACGTCGACTACGAGGACGTCGCCGCCGCCTGGATCGCCGAGACCCTGCCGCTCGTCGCGGCCGTCGAGGGCATCCACGGCGACGGCACCGCGGCCGTCGCGGCCCCGGCTCCGGCCCGCGCGAAGTCGCAGTGGAACCGCAGGAATCCGTTCCCCGCGACCGTGACGGTCAACCGGCTGCTGTCGGGTGAGGGGTCCGGCAAGGAGATCCGCCACTACGAGTTCGACCTCGCCGGGTCGGGCCTCGAGTACGAGGCGGGCGACGCCCTGAACGTGGTGCCCGTCAACGATCCCGACCTCGTGCAGGCGCTGCTCGACACCCTCGGCCTGGACGGCGCGGTCGTCCCCTCCGGGCACGAGCAGACCCTGACCGAGCTGCTCACCCGCAGCTACGAGATCACCGCGCCGAACATCGACCTGCTCGAGGAGGTCGAGAAGCGCACGCACAACGAGGAACTGACGTACGTGCTGCGGCACGGCGACAAGGCCGCGCTCGACGACTGGCTGTGGGGCCGCGACATCCTCGACGTGCTGCGCCTGGAACCCACTCCCGAGCTGTCCGCCGAGGAGTTCCTGTCGCTGCTCAAGCCGCTGCAGCACCGCGCATATTCGATCTCGTCGAGCCCGAACGCGACGGAACAGAGCGTGCACCTGACGGTCGCGGCGGTGCGCTACGGCACCGACGGCCGCGAACGTCGCGGTGTGTGCTCGACGTTCCTGGCCGACCGGGTCGGCGAGAACGGCATCGCCGGGGTCTTCGTCACGAAGAACAAGGCGTTCCGGGTCCCCGCCGACGACACCGCCCCGATGATCATGGTCGGTCCGGGCACCGGGATCGCGCCCTTCCGGGGCTTCCTGCAGGAACGCCGCGCGCGGGGCGCGACCGGACGGAACTGGCTGTTCTTCGGCGACCAGAAACGCGCGTGCGACTACGTGTACGAGGACGAGCTGACCGAGTTCGTCGAGTCCGGTGTCCTGACCCGCCTGGACCTGGCGTTCTCCCGCGACCAGGCCGAGAAGATCTACGTGCAGACCCGGATGAAGGAGCACGGCGCCGAGCTGTTCGCGTGGCTCGAGGACGGCGGCCACTTCTACATCTGCGGCGACGCGTCCCGGATGGCGAAGGACGTCGACCGGGCGCTGCACGAGATCGTCGCCGAGCACGGTGGCCTGTCGGAGGAAGACGCCGCCGAGTACGTGACCGACCTCAAGCGCGAGAAGCGGTACGTGCGCGACGTGTACTGAGGTGCGGCTCCGCCGCCCGTGTGCCTTTGTGGCGACCCCAACCGCCACAAAGGCACACGGGCGGCACAGCCGCACGGTTACCCTGGTCGGAGGCCGTGTCGAGCGGTGGCACGGATGCCACGGGAGGAGACTCCGATGCCCGACCGAACCTCGGCGCGAACCGAACGGGCGCCTGTCGTCGAACGCCCGGACCAACTGCGCAACGTCGTTCTGATCGGATGCAGTGGGGTCGGCAAGACCACCCTCGCCGAATCGCTCGCGCTCGCCGCCGGCGCCGTCGGGCGTGCGGGCCGCACCGTGGACGGCACCACCATCTCGGACTTCGAACCGATCGAACAGCAGCACCGGCGATCGGTGCAGCTCGCCGTGATCCCGCTGGAATGGAACGGCACCAAGATCAACCTGATCGACACGCCGGGCCACCCGGACTTCGACGCCGAGGTCCGCGCGGGCCTGCGCGCCGCGGATTCGGCGGTGTTCGTCGTCTCCGCGACCGACCCGATCAGCGCCGCGACCCGCGCGCTGTGGCGGGAATGCGCCGAGGCCGGACTCCCCCGCGGCATCGTCGTCACCAAACTCGATATCGCGCGCAGCGGCTACGAGGAGATGCTCACCGAATGCCACGACGCGTTCGGTCTCGGACCCGACACCCTGCGCCCGGTGTTCGTACCGGCGTACGACGGCTCCCGGCCGTGCGGGTCGGTGGACGTGCTGCTCGGCCGCACCTACGGTGACCCCGGCCAGACCCCGGATCTGGGGCAGATCCGGGAGAGTCTGGTCGAGGCGATCTCGGGGCAGGACGACACCCTCATGGAGCGCTACCTGGCGGGTGAAACCCTCGACACCGATTCCCTCGCCGACGGCATCCGACGCGAAATGATCTCGTGCACACTGCATCCCGCATCCGCCGCCACCGACTACGGGGTGGGTGCCGCCGAGCTCCTCGACCTGATCGCGGCGGTGTTCCCCGACCCGACGCACCGTCGGCCCGGCGCCCCGTTCGCCGATCCGGACGCCCCGCTGGCCGCGCAGGTCGTACGCGTCACCGGCGACGCGTACGTGGGGCGGATCAGCCTCGTGCGCGTCTATTCCGGCAGGCTGCGCCCCGACACGTTCGTTCGGTTGAGCGGGCCCGGCCACACCGAGGAGACCACCGAACGGATCCCGACGCTGACCAGCCCGTTCGGCAAGCAACAGCGGCCGGTGCCGGAGGCGGTCGCCGGGGACCTGGTGTGCATCGGCAAACTCGGCAACGCCGTACCCGCCGACACCCTCTGCGACCCGGACCATCCCGTCGTCCTCGATCCGTGGCCGCTGCCGGAGGCGCTGCTGCCGGTCGCCGTCGAGGGCCACACCCGAAGCGACGACGACAAGCTCGCCCAGGCCCTGTCCCGGCTGACCGCCGAGGATCCGGCGGTGCGCCTCGAAAACAATCCCGACACACACCAATTGGTGTTGTGGTGCACGGGCGAGGCCCACGCCGAAGTCGTCCTCGACCGGCTCCGCAACCGGCACGGGGTGAACGTCGACATCGTCGACTACCGGGTCGCGTTGCGCGAGACGTTCGCCGGTCCCGCGAAGGGGCACGGCCGGCTGGTGAAACAGTCCGGCGGGCACGGCCAGTACGCGGTGTGCGACATCGAGGTCGAGCCGCTACCGGTCGGCAGCGGTGTCCAGTTCGAGGAGCACGTCGTCGGCGGCGCCGTGCCCCGCCAGTTCATCCCGTCCGTCGAGAAGGGCGTGCGCAGCGCCACCGCCAAGGGTGTCGCGACCGGTCATCCGCTCGTCGACGTCAAGGTCACGCTCGTCGACGGCAAGGCCCACTCGGTCGACTCGTCGGATGCGGCGTTCCAGGCCGCCGCGGGACTCGCGTTGCGCGACGCCTCCACCCACACGACGGTGCGGGTGCTCGAACCCGTGGACGCGGTCAAGGTCGTGGTCCCCGACGACTATCTCGGCGCGGTCCTCGGCGACCTCTCGGCCCGGCGCGGCCGGGTTCTGGGCACCGAGAACGCGGGTCCGGGCACGACCCTGCTGCGCGCCGAGGTTCCCGAACTGGAACTGACGCGCTATCCCGTCGACCTGCGCGCCCTGACGCAGGGCACCGCCGAGTTCGCGCGCGGCTACCTGCGCCACGAACCGATGCCCGAATCCCTCGCCGCGCAGCACACGAGCGCCGGCAACGGCAACGGACACTGAGGCCACGCAAGAGTCACGGCACCGACGCGACCAGCAGATCGGTGAGTTCGCGCGGACACACCAGCGCCACCAGGTGACCGCTGTCGAGGACGTCCGGTTCCACGCCGACCCGCTCGCGGGCGATCCGCCGGATGAGATCGAGCGGAAACAACCGGTCGTGACGGCCGGCGACCACCCGCACCGGCACATCCGGCCATCGGTCGGCGCGCCACGCCGGTTCGAACGCCGAATCCGAGAGCACGGGCGCTTCGTGCGTGAACGCTTCCGCGACGATCTCGGCGGGCACGTCGTGGAAGAACAGTTCGCGCGGATCGAAGGGAAGGTCGGGGTCACGCCCGTCCGCGATGTCCTGTGCACGTCGGGCCTGCTCCTGACCGACTGCGCTCCACCATCCGCCGGGTGACTCGCCGGGAGCCGGGATCATCGGCGCGACGAGGATCAGCCGGTCGACGACCAGCCGCTCCGCCGCGATCACTGCGGTGAACGCGGACATGGACTGACCGACCAGGACCAGCGGCGGCTGCGCGTCCCGGGCCGCGGCGACCACCACGTCGGCGTACTCGTACTGTCCGGCGGCGTCGTCGGAGTACGGCAGGTCGACGGGAATCGCGGTGTGCCCCAGTTCCTGCAGCAGCGGCACCACCCGATGCCAGTACCACGAGTCCGATCCGGCACCGGGCAGCAGTACGAAGGTCGCCATCGCGTCCCCTCAGTCGGGCTTCACCTCGCTCAGCCGACCCGTGGCAACGTCGAAGACGAAGCCGCGCAACGATTCGGTCTGGGTGATGAACGGGCTGTCCTCGATGCGGCGCAGCGACTGCCGCACGTCCTCCTCGACGTCCGGGAAGGACTCGGGCGACCAGGACGGTTTGATGCCGATCTCGTCCTGGATCGACCGCTTGAACTCGTCGTCGGTGAATGTGAGCATGCCGCAGTCGGTGTGGTGGATGAGGATGATCTCCCGGGTACCGAGCAGTCGCTGGCTGATGGCGAGGGACCGGATCTCGTCGTCGGTCACGACACCACCGGCGTTGCGGATCACGTGGGATTCGCCTTCGCCGATTCCCAGGGCCCGGTAGACGTCCAGCCGCGCGTCCATGCACGCCACGACCGCGACGTGCTTGCTGGGAGGCAGCGGAAGCGGGCCGGTGAAGGACTCGGCGTACTTCCTGTTGTTCTCGAGGTATTCGTCGGTGACAGTCATGGGCTGTGCCTCTCGTCGACCCGGCGTCCGCGAGCGCGGACACCGTGGTCCATGGTCCTCCGCCCGGCTGTTCATGCAACAGGATTCGGATCTGCGCGCTCCGTACTCTGGACGGGCGCCGAAAACTGTGCAAGCTCCCCGCCGGTGGCCCTATGGTGGTCGAAGCACCTCGGGCGGAGGAACCCGGTTCATGGCGACGCAGACCTCGACTTCCCTTCGGTTCGCCGTCATTCTCACGATGGTCGGCGGCTACCTCGACGCATACACGTTCATCACCCGCGACGGTGTCTTCGCGAACACGCAGACCGCCAACGTGATCCTGATGGGCATCGATTTCGCCGAGGCACAATGGCGCGACGCGCTCGCGCACCTGTATCCGATCCTCGCGTTCCTCGTCGGCATCGCGGTCGCGATGCTCGTCAAGACCGGCCGCATCGAACGCCGCCTCACCCGCCCGCTGCGCTGGGCGACGGGCCTGCAGGTGATCATCCTCGTGATCGTGGGGTTCCTGCCGGACAGCGTCCACGCCGCGGCGGTCACCGTCCCCATCGCGTTCGTCGCGGCACTGCAGATGGGTCTGTATCGCATGATCGGCGAGCTGACCTACATGTCCATCGCCACGACCGGAAATCTGATGCGGCTCACCGAGGCCTGGTTCCGCGGGTTCGTCGACCACGACGAGGTGGCCCGCCGCCACACCGCCGTCTACGGCGCGATCTGCGCGTCGTTCGCGGGCGGCGCGGTCTTCGGTGCACTCGTGTCCCAGTGGATCGGCGGGCAGGCAGCGTGGGTCCCCGCCCTGATCCTGACCGTCACCCTCGTGTTGTTCCACCTCGACGAACAGGACTGACGGCGGCCGTCATTCCGTTGCGTCGCCCGTCCGCTCGCCGACCCGGTCGGGATACCAGGCGGAGAACTTGATCGCGGCGACCATCGCCGCGACCTGGATCACCCATCCCGTCCAGATGTTGTCGTCGTCGTGGAGCACCGCGTCGCCGTACCACCCCGCAGCCGCCGCGACGAGGAAGGCGAGAGCCCACGCCCCGGTGATGACGTAGTTGGTGCGCAGGAACACCGGCGAATCCCAGTACTGCGGATCGACCTCCTCCCGCGCGTACTGGATCGTGAACGGCCTCCGCGCCAGCATCGATCCGACCGCGATGAGCACCAGCGTGATGTTCGCGATCTCACCGATCCACGTCTCGAGCCACATCTGGTTGTCCACGCTCAGCGAGAAGTGGGTGATCAGCAACGCCGCGAAGAACACGACGTCCACCACACCGAGCAGTTTCAGCGACCGGCCACGGATCAGGTCCAGGACGAGGAACAGGACCGACAGGCCCAGTGCCACGGCCGCGACCCACGCGATACTGCCCGGTCCCTCGAAGACGGCGAGCACGATCCATGGGGCGAGACCGGCGAGCGGACTGTCGAGCAGTCCCTCCACGACCGGTGGGAACCGACCTTGCTGCGGGGACGAGCGTCGGGCGTTCTCGATGTCGTCGGCCATGGCGATACCTCGACGAGTTCGCGTGCAGTCGGACCTCTCGATCTTAAGGTTCGGCCCTCGATGCGCACGGGCGTTTCGCCGTCATCCGAGGACCGGACCCGCCGTGCAGGGTCCGAGTCGACGGTCGGTGTACCGAATTTTCGGGACGTCCACCGTCGTTCCGGGCCGATACGCAACCGGATTGGAGACCCCGGCAGCGACCGGCAGCCGAGCACCCGTCCGTCTGTGCTCGGGCACAACTATCCGGCCGGAACGGCGCCGAGAAAATAGGATGTGTTCCTGCCGTCAACTTTGCGCACCGGCTTCGAGCGCGGAAAGGACCCCATGGTCTCGCATTTCCAGGACGACGAATTCGCACAGCTCCCCCGGAACGCCGCCGAACTCGGGCTGACACTCGATGCTCCACCGGTGGTGCAGCGTGTCGGCACCGACATCCGCGAGGGCGTGCACGTGAGCTCGCTGCTCTGGGCCACCGAACCGCCTCGTATCGTGTTCCTGCACGACAGCGGTCAGGACGCCCACACCTGGGATGCACTCAATCTCGCGCTGGGACTGCCCGCGCTCGCCGTCGACCTGCCCGGGCACGGACATTCGACGCCGCTCGACCACCCCGACCACTCCCCCTGGAACGCGGCCGACGCGGTGGCACACGCCGTCCGCCGCTGGGCACCCGAAGCCGAAGCCGTGGTGGGCGCTTCCCTCGGCGGTCTCACGACGATCCGTCTCGCCGCGATCGTTCCGGAACTGGTGCGCCGCGCGATCGTTCTCGACGTGACGCCCTCGGCGGTGCTCGACGACGGCCAGGATCTGTCGGCGCTGTGGGACGATCTAGCGGGCATCGGGGTTCCGCTGACGCTGATCCGTGGTGGCGCATCGGATTTCGTGTCCGATTCCGATGCCGACGAGGTCCGGCGGCGCAATCCGGCCGCGCGAATCCTCGCGGTGCCGCACGCCGGTCACACCGTGCACAACGACGCGCCACGCGAACTCGCCGAGATCATCGGCTCGTCACTCGAAACCGTCTGATACACAGAATCATCCGAACTCGACCCACCACGGCTCTAGGCTGGACGCATGGCATCGACCGATCCGCTCGAAGCGCTGTTCACCACCACCAAGGTCGCGACGCTCGTCACCCTCAAGCGGGACGGACGGCCGCAGCTGTCGAACATCCTGCACCACTACGACCCCCGCACCCGCACGTTCTCCGTCTCGGTGACCGACGACCGCGCCAAGACCCGCAACATGCGCCGCGACCCGCGCGTGAGCATGTTCGTCGACTCCGCCGACGGCTGGTCGTACGCGGTCGCGGAGGGTTACGCCGAGTTGTCCCCGGTCGCGGCACTTCCGCACGATGAGACCGTCGAACAGCTGGTCGAGCAGTATCGGCAACTGCAGGGCGAGCATCCGGATTGGAACGAGTTCCGCGCGGCGATGGTGACCGAACGGCGGCTGCTGCTGCGGGTGCGCGTCGAACGGTTCTACGGCATGTCCCGCTGACCGCTCACGGCTCGACCATCACGACCCGCACCCCGATCAGCCGTACTTTCCGGTCGTGATCGAACCGGTCCAGCAACGCGACCGCGGCGTCCGAGACGACCTGCGAGTCCAACGTCGGTTCGGGCAGGGCCCGGCCGGTGGTGTGGGTGGTGAACGGCGCGTACCGGAGCTTGACCTCCACCCGCACGCCCGGTCGCTGCTCGGCGCGGATGTCCTCGGTGGCGCGGACCGCGAGCCGGCGCGCATGTTCGGCGAGTTCCGCCCAGTCGCTCACGTCGTGCTGGAACGTCACCTCCCGCCCGTGCGACCGCGCGACCCACGGCTCGGCCGTCACGGTCGCGCCGCCGACCCCACGTCCCAGTCCGACGAGCCACGGCCCGGTCTTCGGTCCGAACCGCGCCGCCAGGTCCGCTTCCGACGCCATCGCGAGATCCCGCACGGTGCGGATCCCGAGCGCGTCGAGTTTCTTCGCGGTGCGCGAGCCGATACCCCACAACGCGTCGGTGCCGCGGTCGCCCATCACCGCGAACCAGTTGTCGCGGGTGAGCCGGAACATGCCGCGCGGCTTGCCGAAGCCGGTGGCGATCTTGGCGCGCAGCTTGTTGTCGCCGATGCCCACCGAACAATGCAGTCCCGTCGCGTCGAACACCGCGGTCTGCACGGTCCGCGCGACCGCCTCCGGATCGTCGGTGTCCACCCCGAGGAACGCCTCGTCCCAGCCGAGGACCTCGACGACGACGCCGAGCCCGCGCAACGTGTCCATCACGACGTTCGACACCTCGGTGTAGGTGTCCGCGTCGACGGGCAGGAACACCGCGTCGGGGACCTTGCGGGCCGCGGTCCGCAGCGGCATCCCGGACCCGACGCCGTGCTCGCGGGCCTCGTAGGACGCCGTGGACACGACACCCCGTTCGGTCGGGTCGCCGCGACCGCCGACGATCACCGGCCGCCCCGCCAGGTCGGGGTTGCGCAGTACCTCGACCGCGGCGATGAACTGGTCGAGGTCGACGTGCAACACCCAGTGCCCGGTCACCCGGATGCCAATTCGACGGCCACCGACGCGGCGAGGGCGACGTTCGCGCGGTAGACCGCGACGTTCACGTCGAGGCTGCGGCCACCGGTGGCGTGATGCAGGTGGGCGAGCAGGAACGGGGTCGTCGCCTTCCCCGTGACCCCGGCGGCCGCGGCGGCATGCTCGGCGTCACGCAGCACCCGATCGTGCAGCGCCGGATCGAGCTGGTCCTGTTCGGGCACCGGATTGACCAGCAGCACAGCACTTTTCGAGCCGAGACGGTCGCGGGCGTCGACGATCGCCGCGGCTTCGGCGGGCGACTCCACGGAATAGTCGATCGCGCAACCGCTGTCGCGCACGTAGAAGCCGGGGAACCGCCGCGTCCGATAGCCGACGACGGGCACGCTCAGGGTTTCGAGGCGTTCCAGGGACGCCGGAATATCGAGGATCGATTTCACTCCGGCGCTGACGACGAGGATCGGTACCGATGCCAGGGTGGTCAGGTCGGCGGATTCGTCGAACGTCGACGCCGCGCCGCGGTGGACGCCGCCCAGGCCGCCGGTCGCGAAGACCCGCACTCCCGCGTGGTGGGCGAGCACCGCGGTCGAGGCGACGGTCGTGCCACCCGAGATGCCTTTCGCCGCGGCGGCGGGAAGGTCGCGGACGCCGAGCTTCTCGACGCCCGGCTCCGATCCGAGCGCGGTGATCTGCTCGTCCGACAACCCCACGGTGGGGATGCCACCGACCACGCCGACGGTCGCCGGCACCACGCCGGCGTCGCGCAGGTTCCGTTCGGCCTCGAACGCGACCTCGAGATTGCGAGGCGGGGTGAGCCCGTGCGTGAAGATCGTCGATTCCAGCGCGACGACCGGTCGCCCGTCGGCGACGGCGTCCCGCACCTGCGGTGACACGTGGATGAGCGGGTTCATCGATACTCCGATCCGTCGCCCCACACGGTAGGACGGGGCCGCGGGGACGCGGGCGGATTCGGTGATCGCGCGGACAGTCCGGCCGAGCCCGCCGCATACTGAACCGGACTAAGCGACCATCCAGTCCCATCGGAGCCCACCATGCGCAGACTCCCGATCTTCCTGGCCGCCGCCGTCGTCGCGCTGGCCTCCGCGTGCACCAGCGACGACACGACCACCTCGCCCACGACGGGCACGGAATCCCCGGAGAGCGCCGAGTCCGCGCTGGCGGACCGGTTGCAGGAAACCATCGACAGCCTGCACGGGGAGATCGGATTCCCCGGCGTCATCGCGCGGGTGATCGGCCCCGAGGGGGAATGGACCGGGACCGCGGGTGTCTCCGGCGTCGACACCCAGCAGCCCCCGACAGCGGAGGACCACACGCGCGTCGGCAGTCTCACCAAGACGATGACCGCCACCGCGATCCTGCAGTTGTGGGAGGACGGACGGCTCGAACTCACGGACCCGATCGGCAAATACGTGCCGGGCCTACCCAACGGAGACATCGCGACACTCGAGCAGCTCGCCACAATGACCAGCGGAATCCCCAGCTACACCTTCGACGAGGGGTTCCAGCAACAGCTGTTCGCCAACCCCGACGCTCCGTGGACCCCGGAACAACTCCTCGACGTGGTGCGCGGCGATCCGCCGAACTTCGCGCCCGGCGAGCAGTTCGAGTACTCCAACTCGAACTACGTCGCGCTCGGTCTCGTCGTCGAACAGGTCAGCGGGCAGAGCCTCGCGGACTACTTCCAGGAGAACCTGTTCGGTCCGCTCGGCATGTCCGAGACGTCGCTGCCCTCCGACGCGGCGTTCCCCGACCCGCACCTGTCCGGCATCACCGAACAGGGCCAGCCGGAGGGCGAGACCGCCGACGCCACGAACTGGAACCCGTCGTGGGGATGGGCGGCCGGCGCCGTGATCTCCTCCATCGACGACCTGCAGCGCTGGGCGAAGGCGCTCGGCACCGGCGAGGGCATCCTCAACCCCGAGACCCAGCAGTACCGGCTCGAGTCGTTCAACTACGACGTCCCGCCGGCCACCCCCGAACGCGCCTACGGTTTCGGCTGGGGCATCGAGAACGGCTGGCTCGAGCACACCGGCGAACTCCCCGGGTACAACACCTATGCCGGATACCTGCCGGCGTCCGGCACGATCCTGGTCGCCGCGGTCAACAGCGACATCCCTGCCGCCGACGGCACCGCCCCCGTCACCGCCGTCGTCAACGCCCTGAAGCAGGACCTCCAGTAACCGAGGAGGGTCGGAACGCCTCGAACGGCTCGCCTTCGAGGGCCACCGACTCCCGGCCGTCCGGTCCGACCGGAACGTCACCGACGAGGGTGATCCGGTACAGCCGGCGATCGTAGTCGGTGGTGAGATCGCGCGGCGCGAGGTGCACGCTGGAGCGGTTGTCCCAGAACGCGATCGAGCCCGGCGCCCACCGGAAGCGCACCGTGTACTCCGGACGCGCCAGCTCGTCGTAGAACAGCTCGAGCAGCCGGCGGCTCTCGTGCGGCGACACCCCGACGATGTGGGACGTGAAACCGGGATTGACGTACAGCGCCTTCTCCCCCGTCTCCGGGTGCACCCGCACGACCGGATGTTCGGTGAGGAGCGGCCGCTTCTCGACCCTGCGCAGGTAGTCCTCGGTGGGGGTGGTGCCCGCACCGGGACTGAACCGGTGCACGGCGCGCAGGCCGTCGGCGAGGGCCTTGACCGGCGCCGACAATCCTTCGTACGCGGCGACGGTGTTGGACCACTGGGTGTCGCCACCGTACGGGGGCAGCACCTCCGCACGCAGGATCGACGCTGCCGGCGGATTCACCGCGGCGGTGACGTCGGCGTGCCAGCCGGGCCGGTCGTAGCCGGAAGTGCTCGCGACCCGGGCCTTGAAGCGGTCGCGGAAGATCGGGTAGATCGTCGGGTAGTTCGGGTCCGGGATCGAATCGAACAGGGGGTGGGCGGGCGTCGGCGCGCCGAAGTAGTTCGCGAACCGCAGGTGCTGGTCGTGGTCGAGATGCTGGTCGCGGAAGAACACGACCTTCCACTGCAGCAGCGCCTGCCGGACGGTGGCAATCTCGTCGGCGGTGAGTTCGCGGGTGAGGTCGAGTCCGTGGATCTCGGCGCCGGTCCAGCCGGACTGCGGGCGCACCTCGATGCGGGTTGCGGCCTGGGTCATGGTGTCGCTCCTTCTCGCGTGGTTCGAATGAGATCGCAGACGACTACGGAAGCGGCGTGAGCCCGACTCCGTCGGTGTCGTTCTGCGCCTGGATGATCGAGTTGTAGCGGTCGTCGAGGTAGGGAGCCACGTCGACGGGCCGGTCGATGATGCCGGTGTCGAGGAGCCCGTCCGACACGGTCTGGAACAGTGCGGTGAACTTCGGTTCGATCGGGTAGTACTTCGCGATGCCGGTCTTGTCGAGCAGTTCCTTGCCCTGCTCGTACGTGATGTCCTGGACACCGACGTAGTACGCCTCGATCCACTGCTCGGGGTTGGCTTCCTGCCAGTTGTTCGCCGCGACCGTCCGTCCGACGTAGTCGCCGATCGCGGCGACCTTCACGGGATCGTCGAGGACATCGCGCCGCACCACCAGCGCGCTGATGCCGGTGTTGATGCCGGTTCCGTCACCGAGAATCGGCGGAGAGCCGATCTTGTAGTACTGGTTGCCGAGGACGATCGCGGCATCGACCGCACCGGCGACAAACGTCGGCACCACCTCCGATCCCGCGAGTTCGACGCCCTCGACGTCGGTGCCGAGTTCGAGACCGGCCCGGTCGAGCAGGCCGACGGTGATCATCTGACGGCCGGTGCCCGGCGGGTATGCGACGCGCTTGCCGCGCAGGTCTTCGAGGGTCTCGATGCCACTGTCCGGCTGCGCGACGAGGTAGTAGCCGCCGCTGCTGCCCGGATTCGCTTGTCCCGCAACGACCACGATGTCCTCGATACCGTTGGACACGGCGATCGGAACGGGCGCTTCGCCGACGAAGCCGATGTCGGCAGCGCCGGAACGCAGTGCTTCGATGACGGCGGGGCCGCCACTGAAGTCCGCGAAGGTGACCTCGTAGGGTGCGTCGGCACCTGCGCCGGACAGTGACCATGCAAGCGACTGGTTCCCGTTCTGTTCGGCGACAACGAGTTTCGTCCCTTCGGGAACGTCGACGGTGTTCGCGATGGTCGCTTCGGAGAGCGCTTCGCTCTCCTCGGATTCGGAGAGACCGCAGGCGGATGCCAGCATCGTCAATGCGAGGACGGGCAGCAGTGCCCATCGGGCCCGTGTGATTCCAGGCAACGTGTGTTCCTTCTATGTGAGTTATCGAGCGTCGGGTTCGTCGCCGACACCGAGTTCGGCGAGCAGACGCCGTCGCAGCGCGGTGAATTCGCGTGAATCCCGGGAACGTGGCTGCGGCACGTCGACGCGGGTGGACAGGGAGATCGCCCCGTCGGTCAGCACGATCACGCGGTCCGCGAGCAGGATCGCTTCGTCGACGTCGTGGGTGACGAGCAGGACCGCGGGC
>Ga0182740_1000254_pt1 | contig 82015 bp, 77 predicted proteins | sample eDN5th37CKraftBY_FD_128872 | JGI IMG/M metagenome (GOLD analysis project Ga0182740, IMG submission 128872) | Enriched backyard soil microbial communities from Emeryville, California, USA - eDNA 5th pass 37_C Kraft BY (version 2) (version 2) | ecosystem: Environmental > Terrestrial > Soil >...
ACGCAGATCCACCGAGTATGGTTTGCTCATTCATGCCAGCCTCCTTCCGGCCTACATGATGAATCACATTTCAAGTTATTCGGGAATCCTCATCCGATTCACTCAAGCATGATCCCGCTCTAACCGATTCCGGAAGGAAGCCCACATGCTTTCTTCTAGTCGAACATCCTGTCCAGGAGCTCAAGCAGCCTGTCCTTCTCCTCGAGGCCACCGAGTCTCTCGGTCATGCGGCTTTCGTGCTTTGCCCAGACCGCGCCCATCTTGTTGACAAAGCGTCGGCCTTCGGGTGTCAGATGCAGCGAGTGCGACCGGCGGTCGCTCTCAGCCTTGCGCCTTACCGCGAGGCCTCGTCTTTCGAGCCCGTCCATGACGGCCACGAAATTGGCACGCTTTATGCCGAGCCTTTCCGCGATCTCGCTCTGCTTGCGTCCCGGCGTCTCGGCAATCAGCGCCAGCACGGAGAACTCGGCAGGACGGAGCCGCATCTTGGAAAAGGCAGACAGAAAGTCCTGGAAGACGGCGAGCTGCGCGCGGCGCAGCTTGTAGCCTATCATCTTTTCCAAAGGAGGCAGGCTTGCTGGCTGTTCCATGGACGCCCGGCCCGTGTCGTTGGCTCCCGTGGAAGTCCCGCCCGGTCGCCGGCTGGCTGTCCGTGTTGTCATCGCGCCTTGATGATGCTTCGTCACGAATATGATTCTAGCACAGGCTGGGCCGGTTGCGTGAGCCCATGATGCGAACGGCGGCTTGATCCGATACGCCTGCAGACTAGTTCACAGGTTGCCGGGTTGGATCGAAGCGGAAACCATGATGGAGAAGCAGGTCAGGGACCTATTCGAACGGTACGAGCGCTCCTTCGCAAGGGGATTGCGCGGTGACTTGGATCTGGATGAAGCAACCTCGTTCTACGCCGAGGCTTTCGTCGCGGCGACGCCTGTCGGGGTGATGTCGGGCACGAATGGCGGCGAGCTCAAGCTGGCGATCGAGCAGGGTTACGCCCATTACAGAGCGATCGGTACCAGGACGATGCGCATAAGAGATGTCGGGATAACGCCGATCGACGAGCATCACTGCGTGGCCCGTGTCGCCTGGACGGCGGTTTATGGACGCAAGGAGCGATCCGATGTCGCCATCGATTTCGACGTCCACTATCTCGTTCAGATGCTCGGGGAGGCGCCGCTGATCTTCGGCTGGATTTCCGGTGACGAGCGCGAGATCCTTGAAAAGCACGGCATCGGCTGACTCCGTACTTATCGGTTTGTATGTGGTTCACCCAAAACCGCTGCATCGCTCGGGCGGACATGATCAATGGCCGGAAGCGTCGGTTGCCGGTGGTTCGGGATCCCGTTCCGGAATAGGGAAGCGCTGCGGGTTCTTGTTCCGGATGTCCGTCTTCGGCAGGTAGTCTATCTGCTCGATCAGCACTTCATGAATGAGCTGGCTACCGACCCGCTTGTTGATGCTGTCGCGCAAGCCGGTCTTGAATCCTGCGAGGTCGAACTTCGCCATGTCGAAGGCGGGATCGGCATAAATGAACGAATAGGCTTGATCGGCCAGCAGGTTCTGGATGGGAACGCTGAGCTTGCGCAGTTCCTGGGGCTCGGCGGTGTAGACGAGCTGGGCCAGAACGTAGCCATCGACACGGGCGTTGCGGATCAGGGGGACCGAGATCAGGTCCGCCTTGACGTAATCGAGCCCGCCGAAGAAGGGCGCCGGGGCTTCAGCCGCCGCCGTCTTCTGGCCCTCTTGCGAGAAGGAAAAGAAGATCGCGCCGACGGTGACCCCACACAACCACAGCGCCGCGACGATGAACTTGATCATGGCTTGGTCGCTGATCCGAACTCCGCCGAGGAATAGGTGCCGTCGGCTTCATGGCGCTGTATGGCATCCTGGACGAGCGCGGCGATCTCTGCCACGGCGCCGAGATGAGCGCGGATGGCGGCCTCGTTGTCGGCCAGCTTATGGCGAAGACGGATGATGTTCTCGCGGTCCTCGGCGAGCAGATCCTCCGGGTTGAGCCCCTTGATCGCACGGTTCAGCTCGTAGAGGTGCCGGCTCTTTCGCGCGTTCGACGATTTGAGGTCGAAATTGACGTCGGTGCGGATCCCTTGCGTTTCGGTGTCGATGGTTTCCTCGATGCGGCCGAGTATGGCGGCCAGCCCACCGGCGAACATGGCGAGGTCAGGCCGCGAGGCCATCGGCTTCCTGGTGTCGGAGATTTTCGACATTGCGTCCGTTCTTTGTTGCGGTCCTCTTGCGAGGACATCCAGATGAAATCTCTCGGCCCGAAGGCCGCATTCCGTATGAATTCCGGATCGGCCCGCGATCGGGCGATGTTGGACTAGCCTTCCTCGGCCGCGCGGCCTGGCGTCTGGTCCTGCTGGTTGCCCATGATCACATTGCGCTGGATTTCCTGCACAACCGCTTGCGACAGCATGGTTTGCGTGTTCAGCGCCTCGTGTTCCGCCCCTTGCGATACGCCGGCGACCGGTACCCGGGATTCGCCGTTCACATAATAGTCGCCGAGCACGCGATCGGCGATGCCGATACCGCCGCGCTCGGCCACGACATTGGCCAGCTGTTCCGCCATCAGCGACTTCCACATGTCGCCGGCCAGGCCCTTGCCGTAGACGGCTTCGTTCTCCTTGGGCAGCATCGTCTCCATGAAGTTTCGCAACACCATGGCCTCGAACTGGACGTAGGCTTTCGTTCGCGGTCCTGCGGGCTTTTGAGCTTCCCTCGAGGAAGCTTCCGCGAGACTGAAGGCCGCCCCGCTCGAGCGCCGAGCGGCCGAGGCATCGGCAAGCCTGGCGCGCGCGGCCTCGAAGTCAGGCTTGCCGACGGCCTGGGCCACGTCAAGAACGATGTCGCTTGGGGGCGAGATGGCCAAGTTGCGAAATCCTTCGTCCGTTCGATTCGTTAGCCAGTATCGGCAGTCAAGCTTGCCGCAGGCTTGCTGTAAAAGGACCTATCTTTCCAAGGTTTGACGGGTGACCGATTCCAGTGTTTCCTTTTCAGCCTCCATGCGTTCTTCCTGCCGCAGCGCCTCCTGGTAATAACGTCTCACGATGTTGGCGCGCGCCGTCTCCGAGGCGATCCGCGTTGCCTCCTCGCGGGCAAGACGATTCTTCTCGTCCTTGCGCGTCAGCGCGGCTCCGATGCGCTTCGTGTAGAGGTCGCCGAACAGGCTGGCGATGGGCGACTGGTTCTCGACGCCTGCCATCAGCGCTGCGGCTTCCTGCTCGGCCGCGGCGGCCTCTCGGCGCAGGTCTGCGTGGCGCATCTCACGGATCGCCTTCATCTGCTGCTGGAGCTCGATCAATTGCCGAAGTCGTTTCGTGCGTGCGGACATGGCTACCTCCCGATTGTCATCGGCACGAAACCATCGGCGTAGAGCCGCAGGAAAGGCCCGATGCCGAGATAGATGAGGATCAATCCGCCCGCGACAACGAAGGGCAGGGACACGAAATATACGGGTATTTGAGGCGTCAGCTTGTTGACGAATCCTATCGTCAGATTGACCAGGATCGCATAGGCGATGAAAGGGCTGCCGAGGCGCAGCATTGCAAGGAAGCTTTCCGAGATCGTATCGGTGACGTCGACCAATGCCGATTGGGCATTGAAGAGCGTGCCTGGAGGCAGGATCCTGTAAGAGGCGAGCAGCGCCTTGATGATCTCATGGTGGAAGTCGAGGGCAAAGAGCAGCAGGAGCGCACTGAAGGAGATCAAGGTTGTCAGCGCCGCCTGCGGCTCGGTCTCCTCGATCGCTATTCCACCTGGGCCGCTGTAACCGACCAGCATGGCGACGGCCGAGCCGATGAACTGCAGGGCAAGCAAATAGAGGCGGGCCAGCAATCCGATGAGCACGCCGATCAGCAGCTCGGACAGCATGAAAATGGTGATGACGTTGGGATTGCGCTGCGCGTAAGGCGCTATCATGTCCCAGACATTGGCCAGGATCGCCATGGCCACAGCAATGGCCATGAAGAGCCGCACCTGCATGGGCACACGGATGCTCGACAAGCCCGGCATCACCATGAAGCAGGCGCCGATCCGGCAGAAGGCAAGGAAGGCGGCCAGCACCAGCTGGCCGGGATCGATGATCAAGAGATCGCTCCGAGCACCTTGATCTCGACGCCCTTGGCGATCTCGACATGGCTCAGCACCGGCAGCGTGGCGAACAGGCGCTCGATGATCATCCGCACATAGGGCCGGGCGTCGGGCGCCGTCACCAGGGCAAAGCGCTCGCCCGCCTCCATATGGGTCCGGATGACCTTGGAGGCTTCCTGACCGAACTCTTCGAGCAGGCGCGGATCGATGTCGAATTCGCGGATCTCGCCCTTGGCATCGCGCTTCAGGCTCTGATGGAAGGCGAGATCCCAGCGGTTGCCGAGGCGCAGCACCTTGAGTACGCCGCCTTCCGTCAGATCGCCGCAGATCTGCTGCGCCATGCGGATACGCACGTGCTCCACGATCTGCTCGGTGCGGCGCACATGCGGCGCGATCTCCGCGATGGCCTCGATGATCAGGTGAAGGTTGCGGATCGAGACGCGCTCGGCCAGGAGCAGCTTCAGCACTCCCTGGAGCCCGGGATAGGTGATGTGCTGGGTACAGATCTCCTCGGCCAGCTTGCGATATTCCTGGTCCTGTCTCTCGAGCAGCGCCTTCATGTCCTTGTAGGAAAGGAGCTGGGGCAGGTTGTTGCGGATCACTTCGCTCAGATGGGTGAGCAGCACCGACATGTTGTCCGCGAAGGTGTAGTGGTCGCGCTTCAGGTCGTCGGCGAAGGTCTCCGGAACGGAATAGGCGCGCATGCCGAAGGCCGGCTCGCGCAGCTCCTCGCCGGGCAGGTCGGGCGCCTGGCCCGAGCCGAGCAGCACCAGGACCTCTCCTATCCGCATCTGGTGCTCTGCGACGACGGTGCCGTGGACCTTGATCTGGTAGCTCTTCGCCGGGATGCTGAAGTCGTCTGTCAGGCGCACCTCCGGAACGACGAAGCCGTATTGCGTGGCGAACTTCTTGCGCATCTTGCCCATCCGGAAGGCGAGTTCCTGATGCGAGGCGATCAGCCGGCTCGAAAGCTGCTTGCCGATCAGGAGCTCGATCTCGGCCGTCTTCAGCGATGACTTGATGGACTGCTTCTCCTCCTCCTCCTTGACGATCTGTTTTTCCTGCTCGGACTTGGCCAGCGCGGCCGCTTCCTGGTTACGGCGTACTGGGATGATATAGCCGACGAAAGCCATTAGACCGGCGAGCATGAGGAAGGGAAGGGCGGGCAGTCCCGGCATGACGGCCAGAACGCCGAGAAGCAGGGCGGCGACGTAGAGCGCGCGAGGATAGGCGGAGAGCTGGCCGAAAACGGCCTGGTCGGCCGAGCCCCTGGTGCCGCCCTTCGAGACGAGCAGGCCAGCGGCGAGCGAGACGATGAGGGCCGGAATCTGCGTTACCAGGCCGTCGCCGACCGACAGCTTCACGAACACGTCGGCGGCTTCGCCGAGGCTCATGTCGTGGCGCATGTAGCCGATCGTGATGCCGCCGACGATGTTGATGGCGGTGATGATCAGGCCGGCGATCGCGTCGCCGCGCACGAATTTGGAGGCGCCGTCCATCGAGCCGAAGAACGAGCTTTCCTCCTCGAGCTCGCGCCGGCGAAGCTGGGCTTCCTTCTCATCGATCAACCCCGCCGAAAGATCGGCGTCGATCGACATCTGCTTGCCAGGGATGGCGTCGAGGGTGAAGCGGGCGCCGACCTCCGCGATACGGGTCGAACCCTTCGTGATGACGATGAAATTGACCACGATCAGGATGAGGAAGACGATCAGGCCGATCACGAAATCGCCGCTCATCACCAGCTTGGAGAAGCCGCCTATCACGTAGCCGGCGGCGTTCGTGCCCTCGCTGCCGTGGGAAAGGATCACGCGCGTCGTGGCGATGTTGAGCGAAAGCCGGAGCATCGTCGCGATCAGCAGGATGGTCGGGAAGGAGGAGAAGTCGAGCGGGCGCGGAATCCACAGCGCGACCATCAGGATCAGCACGGAGAGCGCGATCGAGATTGCCAACCCCATGTCGATCATGAAGGCTGGAATGGGCAGGAACAGGACAGCCAGGATGATCAGGATGCCGACGGCGAACCCGATGTCACGGCCGTGCCTGCGGATCTGCGGGGTTGCCGGGGAGAAATCTGTCAGCGCCATTCGCTCGCTTCGCCAGTTCGTCTGAAAGTCTCGGGCGCAAAGCGCCCGGACCGCAAACTAACCAGCCAACCTTGTGCGAGGATGAGATCGAGGCGAATTGTCAGCCGGCAAGAAGCGGCTGCCAGCTGTGTCAGAAACCGTCTTGGATGCGCTGGAAGATGACTGTGGTGAAGGTGGAGATCTGAGCGCCGATGAAAGGCGCCGAAAGCGCCACCACCAACAGGATGGCGACGATCTTCGGCACGAAAGTCAGCGTGATTTCCTGGATCTGGGTCAGTGCCTGCAGGAAGGCGATGGCGATGCCGACGATCATCGCGACAATGACAGCCGGCGCCGATGCCGTCAGGACGGTCCAAATGGCATATTGGACAATTTCAAGAGCGTCGGCTTCGTTCATGTGCGTGGTTGCCGCGAACTGAGTTTCCCAGCGGAGGCTAATTTCCTGCGCCGTAGAGGGGGACCTGCGGAGCAATGAGGAAAGGCATTCCCAGAGGTCTGACTGTCATAGCCCTGCAGGAGGGGACGGGATCAACTAGGCAGCCGGAGCGGGATCCGTTACCTTCACACCCGGTTGCACGAGGACTTCCTTGCCATTGGTGAGCGTTGCAACGATCCCGTCTATGTAGAGCTTCACCTCCTTGACGACGCCCGTGATCGTGCCGTCGGCCGAGGTCAGTTGCTTGCCGATGACCGAGCTCGCCTGGGAGAGCTGCGAGCTCGCCAAGATATCCGCCAGCTTCGTGTTCATCTGCACGGATTGCTCGACCTGGGAGAAGGTGGCGAGCTGCGAGACATATTGAGTCGGATCCATGGGGTTGGTGGGATCCTGATTGCGCATCTGTGCGACCAGCAGCTTCAGGAACGACTGGTAATCGACATTCGCCTTGGGCTGCTGTGTCGACGACGCATACCCTGTCGTGCCGACGCCGTTCACTCCCGATACGGTCATGGTCATTCTCCCGCTACGAGTACAAGGGTAGGTTTGGAGGTCGCCGGTGCCTCTCCGCCGAGGATCTGCGCCTCTATCGGATAGAGGCTGCGAATGACCTTGAGCGCATCGTAGACGTGGTCTTCGTTGACGAGCTGGTCGACATGCTTGAGGGACGCCTTGATCCGCTCGTTGCTGAAATTGGCCAGCAGCAGCGGTAGCGATTTGCGGAACATGGTGCGCGCCTCGTCGGCGCCTTCCGGGTTCATCAGCATCATCTGCGTCATGAAATAGAGCTGGCGCAGGGGCGTCACGGCATCCTGGGGCTGCAACACATGGCTCTCCAGCAGAAACTGCACATCGTTCATCAGCTCGATCGTGACCTTCCGGTCAGCCCGGATCACGGCGCCGTTGAGATAGATCTTCTCGTTCGCGCGTAGTGAGATCTTCAATGTGTTCTTCATCGTATGCCGTCGCGGATGATCTGGGAAATGTCGATGAGGCCGGTGAAATTGTCGGATTCGCCCCGGCGAACCGCCTCGGCCTCACGCAGCAGCCAGAGCCCGATGGAGATGAGGTTGGCGCGCAGTTCCCGCGGCAGCTCGTTGTCGGGCTGGCCGAGGTCTTCGATGAAGGCTGTCCAGATACGGTTCAGGAAATGGATGGCCGCGACAGTCTCCTGCGACTGGACGCCAGCCTCCTTGGCTGCCAGGAGCAGGTCGATCGAGCGATCGAGGAGCTGCCGTTCGCGCTCCTTGGCGTCGGCGATCGAGTCGGTCTGGATGTCCGCGTAGGAGAATTGGTACATGGATACGGACCTGTCCGGCCTAGAGATAATTGAGGAGGCTGAGCCTCTGGATGCGCGTGGTGAGGGCGTAGGACGTCTCTATCTGTGCAAGCAGATTGTTGACACGCGTCGACGCTTCGTAGCTGTCGACGTTCTGCAGATTGCCTAGGCTGGTCTTGAAGATATCGACCTGCATCTTCATGCGTTCGTTGGCGTCGTCTATGCGCTTGTCGACCAGTCCGAGCCGAGCCGTGGATTGGTTGATGTCGGCGACGGATTCGCCGACCAGGCTGCGGGCGTGCGAGATCACGGCATCCTGCGCGCCGCTGCTCAGTGATCCATCCAGGAGGTCGGCGACGATGGTCGAGGCCATGGCGAGCTTGCGCACGCCGTCCATATTGGCGCTGAGCGTCGTCTCGGCCGTCTCGTTGAGCCCGATACGGTTGGTGACGCCCTCGTCCGTCGCCTTCGACCAATCCTCTTGCCAGCCCGGCCCGAAGAATATGTCCTGGACAGGGCCGTCCAGGAAGGTCGTCATTTCGTCGGCGGTAATGTCCTTGGTCTGCGGGTCGGTCCGCGGGAATCCGAAATGGTCTTCGAAAGCCTGGTCGAAGGCGGCCTTGTTGGCGGCGCCAGGGGCGAAATAGTCGGTGATGGGCTGAACGTCGGTGTTGACGCCCGAGAATATGTACTCGCCGTTGTGACTGGAGTTCAGCACACCGGTCAACGTCTCGAGCGCGGTCTTGCCGGCGGCGCGCAATACCTCCGTGGTGTTGCCGTTGCCGCCGACATTGAGCGCCGACATCAGCGAGTCGGCCTGGGTGGTGAGACGTGTGAGTGCCGTGCTGGTCACGTCGATGCGCGCCGAAACCAGGCCGTTGGAAACCTGCAGTCCCTCCAGCCGCTCTATATCGCGATCGAGCGCCACGACCTGACCGGTGCGGGCGCCGAGTGCGAGGCCCACATCGGCGTATTTCCCGCTCGACACCTCCTGCTGAGCCTTCATCAAGTCGTTCTGCAGGCTCGTCAATTGATAGCTGAGCGCCTTGGACACAGCGTAGTTGGAGACGAAGGAGATCTTCATGGCTATTCCACCGCGTTCAGGAGAGTGGCGAGCATCTCGTCGACCGCCTTGATCAATCGTGCCGACGCTTGATACGCCTGCTCGTACTGGAGCAGCAGCGACAGTTCCTCGTCGATATTCACTCCAGTCTCATTGGAGAGCGCCTGAGACGTCTGCATCAACAGGGCGTTCTTGGCCTCCGCCGCGTTGGTCGCCTGCTGGCGCGTCTGCTCCAGCCAGCTGATGGCTCCGTTGGCAAAATCGGTGACGCTGGTATTCTCGCCGAGCCCGGCGCCGGGGGCGAAGGTCATCGGCTTGTCGAGGTTCTCGCTGTATTTCTGGATCAGGGCGGAATAGGAGGCGCCGCTCGTGTTCACCACGTAAGCGGCGCCGTTGATGCCGCCGTCGCGAAGCTTGTTGACGTCGCCGCCGGCCGTCGGATCGACAGCCGCATTGATCTGGATCGAGCCGGCAAGCCCCGGGGTGATCGTGCCTGCCGGCGGCAGGTCCGGCCCGCCCGGCCAGGTGAAGAGCCCGGCAAGCGGAGTGAGGGTGCCGTCAGGTCCGGTTTCGGCGAACGACGAGATGAGGCCGCGCGCGATTTCGTCGAGTTGGCCCTGCATGGTTTTCGCGACGTCGTCGCGCAACTGCAGCTTGGCGGCCAGGCTGCCGGCAGCATCGGTGTTGGAACCGAAGCCGGCAGCAAGCGGCACGCCGTCGATGAAGACGCCATTACCCACTGCATCGGCGGAATACGCCGGAATTGCTTCGAAGCTTACGGTTCGGGGAACCGTCTCGAACAGGGTCACGCCGTTCTGCGTGGTCAGCACCATGTCGTTGTTGCCGCGCGTGATGGTCGAGACCGGCACGATGGCCGAAATCTTCTTCAGCAGCGCGTCCCGCTCGTCGAGCCAGTCCGAGGCGTCACCCTTGCTCTGCGTCGCATTCACGACGGCCCTGTTGGCCTGCTCGAAACGGGCGAGGAGATCGTTGAGTTCGCTGACCGACGTCTTGATCTCCTGGTCCATCTGGCCGCGAAACTGCTGGATCGCGGCGCTGCCTTCGTTGAGAGACTTGACGATCTGGCGGGCGGATTCCACGACATTGCCGCCGAGGTTCTCGTTGGACGGCGTGGTCTGGTAGGATTGGAGGGCTTGCTGCAGCTTGCCGATCAGAATCGATGCCGAGCCCTGGTTCTCGACGCCGTTGACCGACCGGGTGAGGCTCTGCACGCCGTCGAGCAAAGCAGCCTGTCCGGAAAAGGCGGACAGCGCCGAAAGGCCGTTCCGGAAAAGCGATGCATTCGTTGCTCGCAGGATCTCCACCGTGCGAGCGCCGGGCGCGCTGCTGATAAGGACCGCCGAACGCCTGGAATAGTCCGGGTTCTGGGCGTTGGAGATGTTCTGCGAGACGACGCCGGTCTGGCGTCCGGTGCTCAGAAGCGATCTTTGTGCGATGCCCAGGGCAGTCGTGAGCGACATTGTGGTTCCTTCGAATGCGGGGGAGGCCAGGGCGAGACCGCCCTGGCCCTAGTCTTTCCTCGTCAGCGCTTCAGGTTGACGAGCACGTCGAGGAGTTCGGAGCCGGTCTGGAAGACCTTGGAATTGGCCGTGTAGTTGCGCTGGGCCTCGATCATGGAGGTCAGCTCGGTGGCGATGTCGACATTGGATGTCTCGACCGCGCCCGATACCATCTTGCCGAATCCGGCCTCGTTGGGGAAACCGATGCGTACGTCGCCGGACTCGTTACTCGGCGAGAAGACGTTGCCGCTGAGCACCGAAAGCTGGTCCGGGCTCGCCACCGTGGCGACGGGGATTTGGTAGAGAGCCCGTTTCGTGCCGTCCTCGAAGACCGCCGAGAGCGTGCCGTCATTGGCGATCTCGATCCTGTCTATAGCGCTCGCCGCGTTGCCGTTCACGAAGGCTTCGCTCACCGCGTAGGGAGAATCGAGCTGACTCATCTGGCTGAAATCGATGGCGATCGGCGGATTGTCGCCCGGCATGGTGATGTTCATCGTGCCGCCGGCGGTAAGCTGACCGCTTACCGGATCGAAGGTCAACGTATGGGTCAGCAAGGGCGAGGGGCCGTTGGATTCGTATTCGGGATCCGTGGCGGCGGGATCGGCATAAGGGAAAGGCGAGGCGCCGGTGGCGGCATTTGCCTTGTTGTAGACGGCGACCTCCCAGGTGTTGTCTCCCGTCTTTGTGAAATAGACGTCGAGCATCATCTCCTTGCCGAGATTGCCATAGACGACCAGGGAGGATTTCGCCGTGTATTTTGCGGCCGGGTCGTTGCTGCCCGCGGCAGGAGTCAAGACTTCTGCCGACTCGGGCAGGTTGGCGCTGAACTCGCCCGATGTCGACGGGACCGCTGTCAGCCCGCTGTCTTTGATCGTGACGATTTCCAGGCCGGCGAAGCCGTTGGCCGTGGCGCTCGGCTTGCCGTTGGCATAGCTGTAGCCGGTCAGATAGAAACCGGCGGCATTGACGAGGCGGCCTTCGCCATCGGGAACGAAGGAGCCGGCGCGCGTGAGGAAGTTGCCGCCGCTGCCGTTTTGCACCACGAAGAAGCCGTCCCCGTCGATCGCCAGGTCCGAAACGGAGGTCGTGTAGTTCATCACGCCGTTCGTGGAGATGTCGTAGCGGACGCTCGTGGTGACGCCGCCTGAATTGTAGCTGCCGGAACCGCTCGGCACGACGAGGCTGGAGAACTCCGTGAACGCGCGCTTGTAGCCGGCCGTGCTGGAATTGGCGATGTTGTCGGCAACCGTGCCCAGCCGATTCGACTGAGCGTTCATGCCGGATACGCCGGTCCGCATCATTCCGTAAAGGCTCATGGAGCTACTCCTCAGATCCGTCGCATTTGTTAATCGAGGTTAATCGCCGTGACTTGCGCGAGGCTGTCGGTTGCGCTCCTGGGAGGCGCGGGCTGGGCTCGTTCCGGAAGAGAAGGGGTGCCGATGGCGCCCGCGACGGATCAGACGTTGAGGCGATAGCCCAGGAAACGTTTTGAATCGATCGGATCGAAACCGAGCTTCTCGCGCAGCTTCTTGCGCAGCTTGCTGATATGGCTTTCGACCACGTTCTCTTCGACCTCGTCGTCGAAGATGCCGTAGATGGCGTTGAAGACCTGCGACTTGGTGACCCGACGGCCATAGTTGCTGGCGAGGAATTCGAGGATCCGGCGCTCGCGGCGCGGCAGCGGCAGCGGCGCGCCATCGACTTCGGGGTCGCGGCCGTCGGCAAAGATGCGCAGGGGGCCGATCTGGGTGTAGCCCGGATCCTGGCTCTGGCGGCGACGGATCGCCGAGATGCGGGCCAAGAGCTCGCGGATGTGCACGGGCTTTCGGACCACGTCGTCGACGCCGGCCTCGAACAGGCGCAGCGTGTTTTCCAGGGAGTGCTGTTCGCTGAGCGCGATGACCGGCGCCCCGGTCCGTTCGCGAATCGCGCGCGGCGATACGTGCTCGCTGTCGCATTCTCCGATCAGTACGGCGCCCACCGACTTGATGTCAGCCTCGGCGGCCGTCGCCACCCATTCGCCGAATTCGCTGCCGCCGAAGCCCGTGATCGGAACGCCTTCCCGTCCGAACAGGGAGGAATAGCCTTCCTTCACAGTTTCACGTTCATCAACGATTACGATCATCGGCCCGCCTCCGAATCAATGCATTGCCCCAGTGCGGTAACGGGTAGCCGCTCGCGGCATTTGTTAACAATTGTCATTTCTTGTGAGTCAGTTCTTGGGAGTCGGGCGGTGCTGGTCGGAGTCTGAAAAAAGCGTTCAAGATCAATATTTTAAGTGACTAACGCATGCCCTAATTGAGGCAGCAATGCGGCAAGTTCGTGATCCGGACCTCGATGAATTCGTTAACGATCCGGCGCCAAGTGAACGCTCTTGACGGCAAAAACGGTCCAGCCTGCGAGCAGTGATCGGCCGCTTCAGATGATCCGGGCGTGCGTCTCACGGCCGGCAGAAGTCGCGGGCGGCCTGCGTCCAGCGGCCGAAGGCCGTAGCCACCATGTTGGCTATGACACGACAGACATATCGCTTCTGGGCGGGATCGTTGTCGGGCCCGGCGTGGTAGCGGGCGACTGCCATGGACCAGGTGTCGTGCCGGCCCTTCAGCTCAACCAGAAAGCGCGCCGCGTAGTCGACGTTGCGACGAGGATCGAGCATATCGCCAAGACCGGAAAAATGCGCGGAATGGTAGTGGTGATTGATCTGCATGCAGCCGAGATCGATGAGCTTCGCGCCTTGCCGCCTTGCCGTCTCGAACATGGCCATGGCTTCGCCGCGCGACGAAGCGAAGACCGCCTTGCCCTCGATGTTCAGCGCATAGGGTTGCAGGCTTCCCTTGCGGCCTGTTTCGGTCAATCCTACCGCGTAGAGGATGCCCACCGGCACGCCATATCGTTCGGAGGCGCGCAGGATCTCCGTTTCGCAGGCGTTGCCGGGTGCCGCGATCGCAGCCGTCGAGATGCTAGATATAGACGCCGGCACGAGGGCCGCCGCCAGCAGTGCGCTGCTCCACAGGCGATAGCTTGTCGATCTCGTAACCATTGTCCCGCCCCGTATCCCTGTTCGGATGGCCGCTGCCGCCCGACTGACCGGACTCCGCACCTGTGGAGAAATTTCGCCCGGCGTTGGCCGAGTTGTCCGCCAAGCCGCCACCCCCGTCCCGCGCCGGCGCGACGGCGTGAAGCTGGGGCGCCTGAATGACGACATCGTCGACGGCGATCCCATGAGAGCGGAGCGCCCTGGCAATCGCTTCGGTTTCGCCGGAAAGCCTGTTGTAGGCCTCGACGCTTTCCACTTTGATCTCAACCGAAAGTTGCTCTCCCGTCATGCGTAGATTGGCCGTGACCACACCGAGCTCCACGGGCTGAAGCTGGATCTTGAGGCTCTGGATGGCGGGCGCGCTTTGGCCGAGATGGGCGTCGGCTGTCGCGACGCGATGAAGTGGGACGCTCGGAGCCGGCTTGGCGGCCAGCGCCTCGACGACCGGCGCACCCGTGGCGAGTGGTCCTTGGGCGACCGGGGCCGCCTGTGCCTTCTGCTCGGCCGCGGGACGCAGTTCCGATCTGCGGTCGCCGACTTCCCGCGGATTGCGCGCTCGCGAGACCGCATCTGCGATCAAGGTCCCGCGATCGCGTCTTGCACCACGAGCGTCTGCCGCTGCCTCGCTCCCCTGTCCGTCGGCATGTTTGGCCTCGGCTCTCATGCCCGGCCCGTCGGGGGCCTGTGTGGCGAGATCGTTGAGATTGGCGATCAGCGCTTTGCCGAAGGTGGCCTCCGGCGGGCGATTGGACGCCACGGGGTCGGGCCTCTCCACCACGGCGACCTCGAGTGGTTTGCGGCCGCCCGTCGCATCTTCGGCCGGCCTCGCCGCAGGCTTGACCGTGGCCGTGGCCGCGGCATTGGTTATCGTCCCCTGAGCGGGTTCCGCGTCGCCCCGCTGCACCGAAGCGCGATCGTGAGGTCCCGCAACGATAAGGGAAAGGAGCGCCTCGGCCGTTTCCGGCTTGTCCTGCTCTTCTCTGTCGGCTTCCTCGGGGCCTTCCTTCGGCGCGCCGGCCTTGGCCGGGGCAACTTCCCCGTCCGTCGCGAGGCGGTCGTCCGGCAGTAGTTCGAGAGCGCTCGCCGGCTCCGCCGGGGCCGTGCCGCTTCCATCACGCGTCTTTGCAGACGCTCCGTCTCTTGCGTCCCCCTCTGCTTTCAGCATTTTGCCGAAATCTTCAGCATCGCCCTTGGGAGCCGTGCTGTTTCGGTCACGCGCCGCATGGCTCGCCGAGGATTGCTGGAGGATTGCTGGCAATGCGGCGTTCATTGACGGGCTCCTTCGAGCAGTCTGTCGATTTCCTGCAGCTTCCGGCGCGTTTCATTGACGAGGGCGGCTTCCGAGGACTCGGCAGGCTGGGTTTCGTCCTCGGACTGGACGGAGGCCGGTCCGGCGGCGCCGGGGTCGGGTAGTTCTTGGCCCGAGGCAGCAAGGTCGCCATCTGCGGAGATAACGGTCGGCTCTTCCGGCGTTTCATTCGGCGGAGGAACCTCCTCGGGCGACCCTTCGCCCGGCACGTCGGACAGCTTCAGAGGCGGGGAAAGGACCCGATCCACCACCGCGGTCGCTGCGTCCAGCAGCCGAACGTCGCGTGGGGAAAGTGTGGCGCGATCGATCATTCCCAGCCGACGCGCGACATCGTCGATCGATTCGGAAGTGACGGCGCCAAGCGCGTTATAGAGTTCGGCGCGTGGGTCGGCTTCGCCCGGCTTGGCGAGGCCGACCGCTTCCGCCTTGGCCGAAGCAAAGTCGGCCAGCTGACCGTTCCCCTGGATCGCGGCCTTCCTGGCGATCCGGAGATAGATGGCGTTCTGCTGCTCGCCATTCATTGCCGCGACGATCTCGTCGATCTCGTCCAAGTCCAGGCGATCCTGCAAGGCCACGACGCCATTGATGAAGCCGTCGGCGAAGTGACTGGCGTAGGGAGATTTGAGGAAGCGCCTCACATATTGCTCGGAAGCCGTCAAGAAACGACCGCTGTCGCCAGCCGTCGCTGCAAGTGTGATCGAGCGCCGCAATGCCGTTTCCTCGACCAGGCTGCCGGGCGAGAGGAGCCGGGCCTCGTCGAGGATGGCAAGCCCCTCGGCCGGGTTTTCGAGCGCCCGGACCGTCCCCTTGATGAGCGCAAGGAACCCACCGAGTTCGGCGCTTTCCTTCATCGGGTCGAGAGATGCCAGCGTCGTATCCGCCTTGCCGTGCTCGCTGTGTAGATAGGCGATGAGACCGTCCGTGAGGATCTTGTCCCGGCCTTCGAGTGTGAGGCGCCCGGTCACCGCCTCGACCGTGCGCGGATTGCCGCCGCTCATGGCATAGATCATCAATGCCTCGACATTGCGCCGGTCGGCAAACTCGGACTCGGTCGCCTCCGCCAGCCGCGCATCGATCAATTCGATCATCTTCTTCTGCATGGGCAGGGAAGCTTGGTCACCGCCGGCGATGCGCTCCTGCAGGACCTGCAGCGAGCGGACCATCTGGTAGGGAGCCAGTACCGGCAGTGCGGGGCCGGGTGCGGCGACGGTCGACGTCAGGCATGCCGCCGCCATCAGCGCGCCGAGAAGCAGCTTGGCGCGCAGCACGGCAAGGTTCCGTCGGCACCGACCAACGTCGCTCAATTGCCGCTCTCCAGCAGGATCTCGATGCGACGGTTGGCCTCCGCGTTGGGATCGTCCTTGATCTTGAGCTTGCGGTCGGCATAGCCCGCGACCTCGACGACACGCCGCTCGTCCAGGCCGGCGCGGACGAGCATGTAATAGGCTGAATGCGCGCGTGCCGTGGAAAGCCGCCAATTGTCGTATGTCTTGCTGGCGAAAGGTCGGGCGTCGGTGTGGCCGTTGATGACGACATTGCCCTTCTCGGCCGCCAGTACCTTCGAGATCTTGTCCATGGCAAGCACGAGCTCCCTGCGCGGCACGGCCGAGCCGATCTCGAACATGCCGACATTGAGCTGTTCCGTGACCGAGATCATGACGCCTTTGTCGGTTGGAACCACGGAAATGCCGCCGAACATCTTGTCGTCGGACTTGAAGGCGGCGCGCAATTCCCGGCCGATGCGTTCCGCCGTCTGCTCCACCTGCGGGGCGGGATCCGCCTCGCCGCCCGACGGCGTCTGGACAGGCTTGCTTTCGGATGGCTCGTTCGCCTTGGTCGTCGGCCGGGTCCCCGCGGGCTCCGCGGGCGTCTCCTCGGGCGGCGCGGCGAAAGCCTGTTTGAGCTCGTCCATGCCGGCCGGCGTCTCGCCGGCGACGCCGGACTTCGGCTGCTTGCCTGCGGTCGCTTCCGCAGTGTCGTCGTCCGTTTCGGTGCTCGCCGCGTTTGGCAAGCTCATCATCTCCTGAGACCAGAAATCCGGCGCAAACGGGTCGCGATAGGCGTCCCCGCCCGAGGCGCCGGTCGCCGGACCCGCATCCGCCGCGCCGCCGTCCCCCTTTGCGCTGATATTCTGCTGGTCGCCGGTGTCGCCCGCGATTTCGGCGAGAACGGCGTAGGGATCGCGGAAAAGGTTCTCGTCGGAAAAGTTCTTTTCGGCGGCTGAGATGGCTCGGTTGTCGACCGGCGACGGACCAGCACTGGCTTGTCCATCCTTCGACGAGTTCTGCGCATCGATGTCGGACGACTGGTCGGGATTTTCGGCCGGACGTTTGTCCTTGCCGGGGTTGTCGAGGCCGCGAGCGGCGGCATTGTAGTCGACAAGCTTGATCGGATTGAAATAGGAGGCGACCGCGAGTTTTGTCTCGTCGTCGGACGCGTTGATCAGCCACATCACGAGAAAGAAACACATCATGGCCGTCATGAAGTCGGCATAGGCGATCTTCCAGACGCCGCCGTGATGGTCCTCCTCGAGATCGTCGCGTCGCTTGACGATGATGATCTCGCGACGCTCGTCGCCAAGCTGGCTCATGACAGGATCTCTTCCATCGTCGCCGACCACTCCGCAAAGCGTGTCTCGATAAGCCGGTCATCGATGCGAACGGTGAGGTCGGGGGAGGAGCTCTCGACGAAATCGAAATGCGTGGCCTGGTCGCCGACGGCGCGTTGGAGGGCTTCCAACAGGGCGGTCGAACCGCTGACCCTTACCCGCGCCCCTTCAGCATCCTCCAAGGCGGCCTTCACGGTCTCGGCAAGCTGGGCGATCGAGCGGGCATGCATTTCCGCGGTAAGCACAGGGCCCAGGATGCGGGCCGTCGCGCCCGTGACAAGCGTCGTGACGGCGGATCGCATCGCCTCGATTTCGCGAGAGAGGGTCGAGCCCAGCAGTTCGCCGAAGCGCTGCTCGATCGCCTCGATCTCGGCGGCGTGGCGCTCTCGTTCGTCGGCCAGGGCGGCTTCACGTTCGGCTGTCAGGCGTTCGGTCAATGCCAGCTCGGCCTTTTCCACTTCGACGCGGATGAGTTCATCGAGATCTGGCTCCGCCGGGCGCGGTTCCGGGGCGACGTCCTGCACGTCCGGCACGTCGCCGAAAGCGAAGTGCGGGAGATCCGGCATGGACGAACGCCGGCAGCCGAAATCCACCAGGACGTCTGCGAGTGCGGGGACCGCCATCATGCCGCCTCCGGCGCCGACCATTTGCGCAGGATCATGGCAGTGCGCTCTTCATTGAGGTCTACCATCTGCGCCAGTCGCTCCTGCGGGCCGCGCCGCATCTTCTGGCGCAGGTCGGCGATGGAGTCCTCATCCGCGGGCGGGCTGAAGGTACCGAGCGTCGAAACCGTCGGGAACTCGAAATTCTCGGCGAAGTTCGGAAGGGCATTGGGGGCAGGGAACGGCAACGCCTCGGTTTCGGCGGTTTCCGACCTGCCAATGGCGGCGGTGAGCGGCCGCAGTCCGAACCACGCAACGAGGAAGGCAACAAGCACGAAGGCGGCGGCGTTGATCATCGTGCCGGCATGACTGCCGATCGTTTCGAGCATGCCGGGCTCGGCGACCGCTTCCCCGTTCAGCCCATCCATGAATTCGACGGAGGTGACGGTGATGCTGTCGCCTCGCCCTTCGTTGTAGCCAGCCGCGGTGGCGGCAACCTTCTGGATTTCGTCCACGCGGGCGGCGATCTGCTCGGGCGTCGCGTCCTTGCCGAGAATGGAAAGAAGGCGTTCCTGATTGACCACGACCGCGATCGACAGCTTCGAAACCGTGTAGCCGTTGCTGACTGTGGCGATCCGCTTGGTGTTCATCTCATAGTTGGTGGTCTCTTCCTTGCGCTCGCTCTGCTCGGAAGATTGGGGGCCGGCGGCGGGAGGGATCTCGGCGTTGGGCAGGTCCTGCTGCACGGAGGTGGGCGTGCTCTGGGCGCTGCGGTTCGACGAATCATTGGCTCGTACGACCTGCACGGAGCGCTCGACGCGCGATTCGGGATCGAAGATCGTCTCCTCGATCTGGCGCGTATCCGTGTTGACGTCTGCCCGGACACTCGTTCTGAGGTTCTCGCTCCCGAGATAGGGCGCGAGCGCGCGGTGGATGTTGTCCTCTATCTGGCTCTCGATGGTGCGTTCGACGCCGAGTGTCCGGGTGAGGGTGGTGTTGGCAGGGTCGTCGCCGGCCGCTAGCAGCGAACCGCTGGAATCGAGCACCGTGACCTTGTCGGCGGCCAGGCCCGGCACGGCCGCCGCGACCAGATGGCGGATCGACATCGCAGTCTTGGTGGCGTCGATCCCGCTCGCCCGGATCACGACCGAGGCGGAAGGCTCCTGCTGGTCGCGGCGGAAGTTCGCCCGCTCGCTGACAACGATGTGCACACGCGCGGCTTTGATGCCGGCAATGGACTGTATGGTGCGGGCGATCTCGCCTTCGAGAGCGCGCACGCGCGTCACTTCCTGCATGAAGGAGGTAAGGCCCAGCGAGCCGACATTGTCGAACAGCTCGTAGCCGGCATTGGCGCTGGAAGGCAGGCCTTTCTCGGCGAGCAGCATGCGCGCCTGGGCGGTCTTGCCCGCGGGTACCAGAACCGAGGTTCCGTCCGACCCGACATCGAAGGCGACGCCGGCCTCGCCGAGCACCATGCCGATTTGGTTCACGTCGGAGCGCTCAAGTCCGACATAGAGGGTCTCGTATGCCGGCCGGTTAAGATAATAGGAGCCTATGCCCAGCACGGCGAGCACGAGAGCGAGGACGCCCCCCGCCATGGCCAGTCGTTTCGGGCCGAGCCCACGAAGGTTCGCTATGATCTGGTTCAACTGCTCAGGCAACGCCACCGCTCCCGGAATTCTGGTGTCGGGAAACTAGGCCGCGAAGCTTGTGCGAAAATGAAATCGGGCCGCGGTGATGGTCACCGCGGCCCGAAATGAGACGGAGATCTCGCTTAGCGGAACAGCGAGAGGATCTGCTGCGAGTTGCCGTTGGCGATCGACAGCGCCTGAATGCCGAGCTGCTGCTGGACCTGCAGCGCCTGGAGGCGTGTCGATTCCTCGTTCATGTCGGCGTCGACCAGCGTGCCCACGCCGCGGTCGATGGCGTCGCGCAAGGACCCGATGAACTCGTTCTGCAGGTCGATGCGGGTCTTGGCCGCGCCCAGGGTGGCGGCGGAGGTCTCGAGCTTGCCGGCGACCTTGACGACTTCGTTGACAACCGTTTCAAGAGCGGCCGCGTCGATCGTCGTGACGTCCAGCGTGGCGATCGAGAAGGTGAAGGCGCTGTAAGCCGCCCCGGTAGCGGTAGAGGCGTCGACGTCGATGTCGGAGTCGAGCAGGCCCTTGGTGGCTCCCGAAGTGGCCGAGGCGTCGAACAGCTTGGTCTGGCTCGTGTCGACCGTCAGCGTGCCGACGGAGATCGCACCGCCGGCGCCGCGCGTGAAGGAGGCGACGATCTCCTTGTTGGCGACGTAGTCGGTCGCGCTGGAATCGACCGACAGCCAGTTCTCGCCGGCGAAGGAAGCGGAATCGGCGATGCTCTTGAGCTGGCCCTGCAGTTCCTTGATCTCGCTCTGGATCTTGGCCTTGTCCAAGCCCGGCGTCATGGCCGAGATGATCTTGTCCTTGATCTGGTTGACGACCTGATGGGCGGCGTTGGTGCCGGTATAGGCCGTGTCGACCTGGGCGGCGCCGAAGCCGAGCGCATCCTTCACCGTCGACAGCGAGGAGTTGTCGGAACGCATCGACGTCGCAATCGACCAATAGGCGGCATTGTCCTTGGCTTCGGCGACGCGAAGGCCGGTCGAAATACGGTTCTGGGTGGTTTCAAGGTTCTTGTTGGTCGACTGAAGGCTCTTCAGCGCCGTCATCGCCGACACGTTGGTCAAAATACTGGACATGATGTCGTCCCTACACATTACACACAAGGGACATACCGGGCTTCACCGGTAAGATGGCGCGGCATCATGCCTGTCGAACCCTTGTTGGTCCAACCCATCCTGCATGGCCACCTTGGCACCTAATCGCTACCAAATTGATAATATGCGGAGGTCATCCACAAGCCTGCCACTCGGGCTCACAGGCACCACGGAGCCGTCGGTCGGGCCGATCGGCTAGGAGATAGCCGAGCGACATTATTCTCCGTGTGGCCCCGTCACTTGTCAGGCTCTGTTTTGCAGGTCTCGATCACGGTCGGCTCCGGGCCGTATGATCCATGATCATCTCGCTCAAAGTGGCTTCGTTGCCCTTGCTCCACCATTGGAGGCCCCTGTCCGGCTTCAGCCCTTGCTCGGTCGCGTATCTCGCTCCCGACGCCGAGGGGACCCTGTACATATTGAACATCCGGCCGATGTAGTCGAGGCGCGCCCGCGGCGCGTCCGCATCCGTATTGTCGTAGCGGACCGTCACGGTCGCTCCGCTGTCGCAACGATAGATCGCTTCGATGATCCTCGCTCTGGCCGGTGGGAACATGGAGGTGTCCGGCTCGTCCGCTCCCGCAGGGCATGACAGCCCCAACCCAGGGAAGGCGAGAACCAAGGGCAGAGCGCGGCGCAGGCAAGAGACACGAATCACACCGGTTCCTTTCCGTGTTCACGCACGACGAGTCGCGTCATGGCTGGGCGGCTCATTCAAAAATGCTCTTGGCCGGCATTCTTGGATGGTCCGCCGGAAAGCAGAAGCGCGATCCAGCGGGTCGATGGTTGTTGCGCACAATATACGATGAAAACGATCAGGATCGGCACGCCGATGAATGCGCCGGACAGTCCCCAGACGAAACTCCAGAAGAACACCGCGAACACGACGGCAAAGGGGGAAATGGAAAGAGACGCTCCCGTCAATAGCGGTTCGATGTAGCTGCCGATCGCAAACTGGATCAGGTTCAGGCCGACGAAGACGACGACCGCCATCTGCCAGGATTCGAATTGGGCGATGGCGAACAGCGTGGGGAAGACGGTCGCGATCAACGGCCCGAGGAATGGGATGTAGTTGAGCGCGAAAGCGATCGCGCCCCAGGCCGCGGCAAGCTCCAGACCGGCGGTAAAGGCGAAGATCCATACGACGAGGCCCGTGAGGACGCTTGCGAAAGTACGGACGATCATGAAGCGCCGCAGCTTTGCGCCGATTTCGCGGTTGGCTCTGAGGATGCGCTCGCCCATCGGCTGTACGGCAGGCGAGAGCAGGCGGCGATGAAAGTCTTCGACCTCGACGAGACCGATGATGACGAAGATGAAGACCAGCACCAGGAATCCCGCGATGCTGTTGAGCCTGCCGGCGATCGTCTGGGTCATACCCAACAGCCACGCCACGTCGAAACGATCGGTAAGCGGCCCGACGATGAAGATGCCGTGTCCCTCTAGCCATCCGATCCAGTCCGAATAGATGGCCTGAAAGCGGGAGGCGTTGGCGAACAGCCACTGGGCAAGCTTGCCGAACCCCCAGGCGACCGAAGAGCCCACGGCCACGACCACCACCACCGTCAAGCTGAGGGTTATAAGGAGCGCCAGGAGCCGTGGCATCCATCGCTGCAGGGCGGCTTGGAGCGGCCACACCAGCGCGATGCAAAAAAGTGAAAAGGTGAACGGCACCAGGACGGAGTGGGCGACGTAGAGGAGTGCGACGATCAAGATGGCAGCCGGAATGAAGCCGACCGGCAAGGTTCTTCCCGTCGCCGACGGGCTTGCGTCAAGGCCCGCCGGCGTCGTCGTCGTGCCTTTCTTCCGTTCCCGGTCGCGAGGCGCCTCGGATGATCCGGTCATTCGGCCACCAGTCCTGACCGGATGAGCCCGACGAGCGTAGCCAGAAGCATCCCGCCGACGAGACCCGATATTCCGACCCCGACGAGAATGGCCGGACTGAGACCGCCCATGCTTTGGGCGGTGGCGTCGGCAGCCTGCTCGATCTGCCCGAGGAACCGCCCCAGGCCCGGGATCCTCGCCGCCAGCCAGGTGAAGGCGAGGCCGCCGAGCGCCCCGACAATAGCGTTCACGGTCAAGCCGGAGCTGAGGCGGCGGACAAGCCAGCACAGGAACACTGCTCCGGCCGCGCCGCACACGATCTCGACGAGGAGGGGAACAAGCGCGTTCACCGTCAGCATGATGTTACCTGGAGCGGCATGAGCCCTTGTCCGTCCGCATTCACGTGTCGTCGTCGGCGCAACCCTGCCCAACCCCTGGGTTGCCACAGATCACGGTAGCACCGGCCGCCGACTTGTTGAATGGGACTAGGCTGGCTTCGCCCCGGCGAGAGCGTCTCGAAGCACCTGTTCCTTGGTTTCGTCGAGCGAGGTCTTCAGGACGACGCCGCCGAACTCCTTGATCGAGGCGAGCACCTTGTCGGCCGTCATCTGACGAATGAGCACGAACAAGGCCGCGTCGCCGGGCCGGATGCTCTCCGTCAGATTTTTCATGAACTTGTCTTCGATCCCGACATCCGTCAGCGCGCCGCCGAGGGCGCCTGCCGCGGCTCCGGCAGCCGCTCCCACCAGCGGGTTCAGGAACAGCACCCCGATCAGCAAGCCCCAGAAGCTACCCGATACCGCGCCTGTCGCAGTCGTGTTGACGATCTGGTTCAGCTTGACGCGGCCGGACTCGTTGCGGGTCGCGATGACCGCGTCGTTCATCTGGATCAGATACTCCTTCTGCAACTCGAAAAGTCGATTGCGAACCTCTTCCGCTTTTTCTTCCGAGGGATATACGATGACGATAAGGTCTGACATGAAGCGTCTCCTGTCGGCATGTCGGTACGCGGATGCGAGGCAAACCGCGCCGATAGATTAATGCGACAGGCTGCGGGAGGGATGGGCCTGGAATCCATCTTCTGTGCACGGCGTCTCTTTCGCCGTTGCCCGTCTGATGGGGGGCCAGGGAACGTCCTCGAGACGCGAGAGTAGGCTAGGTGAACGAGCGCACCAGACTGCCGACGAGTAGGTTCCAGCCATCGATGAGGACGAAGAACAGGATCTTGAATGGCAAGGAAACGACTGTCGGGGGCAGCATCATCATGCCCATGGACATGGTAACGGTCGCGACGATCAGGTCGATCACCAGAAAAGGCAAGACGATCAGGAAACCGATCTCGAAGCCGCGGCGAATCTCGGAGATCATGAAGGCTGGGATCAGAACGCGCAGATCCACGGCTTCGCCAGTCACCACCGTCTGTCCGCGCTCCCGCGCCAGATCGGCGAACAGGTCGAAATCCTTCTCGCGGACATTGTCCAGCATGAAGGCCCGGAACGGCTCGGCGATTCGCTGCACCGCCTGCTCCTCGTTGATCTGGTTGTCCATCAGAGGACGCACGCCGGTGCTCCACGCCTGATCGAAGGCTGGCGCCATGACATAGAAGGTCATGAACAGGGCGAGGCTGATCAGGATGAAATTGGCCGGCGTCGTCTGCAGGCCCATGCCCGAGCGTAGGATCGAGAAGGCGATGACGAAACGGGTGAAGCTCGTCACCATGATCAGCAGCCCGGGTGCGAGCGACAGGATGGTGAGCAGCCCGAAAAGCTGGATGATGTAGCCGACCGTGGCGCCGTTCGCCTGGCCGGCGATTGCGCCGAGATCGATCTGTTGCGCGGCGGCTGGCTCGATGCCGGCGAGCAGGAGCAGGAGTGCGAAAGCAACCAAACGTTTCATTCGAACAACATCGTCCTGATGAGGATGTCCTTGACCAGGCCATTGCTGCGAATGGCAGCCCGTTCCAGAAGGTCCGACTTCAAATGCTGGTAGCCGCTGGCGCCCTGGACCTGCATGAGTTTGACCGTGCGGATATAGGCGAGGATATCCTGCTGGATGGTGTCGGGCAGCGTCTGATCTTCGAACGGTTGATCGAACACCAGCGAGAGTTCCAGTCGGACCCAGACTGTTTCCGGAACCGCGAGATTGGTGGTGATCGGCGCGAGATCGACGATGTTGGCCGGTGCGGGCTGTTCGGCTTCGGACTCCTCTACCGCGGCGGCGGGGGGTGTCTCGATCTCGCGGTTCAGATACGCGCCGGTCAGCCACCCCACACCGGCCATGCCGAGCGTGAGGGCCAAGAGGACGCCGAGCTGCACGGGCAGGGATGGACCGCGCTTCACATTCGTCTCGGGTACGATCGTCACGTCACCGCTCCTCAGATCGGCGAGAACTTGTCGACGAGCTGCTTGCCCCAGGTCGGCTGCTGCACGTCCGTGACGCGCCCGCGGCCGCCATAGGAGATCCGTGCCTCGGCGATGCGTTCGTAGGGGATGGTGTTGTTGCCGTTGATGTCGGCGGGACGCACGATGCCGGCGATGGTGAGGACGCGCATCTCGAAATTGACGCGAACCTCCTGCGAGCCGCGGATGATCAGGTTGCCGTTGGGCAGGATATCGGTCACGACCGCGGCCACGGACAACCGGACCTTCTCCGAACGGATGGTCGCGCCGTCGCCCTCATAGGTCGCGGTCGAGTTCAGATCGAAGTCGGCGGTGGCCTCGCTCTTGGAACCTCCGGCGCCGGCCGAGACGTCGAAACCGATCTTGCGACCCTGCTTGCGCTTGCTGTCCGACTGGTTGTTGAACTGGGCCTTGTCGTCCAGCTGGATGAGAACGGTGAGGATGTCGCCAACGGACAAGGCGCGCGCGTCGGTGAAGAAATGCGCCTGTCGGTCGTCCCAAAGCGAGAAGCGCTTGACCGGAGGCGGCGGCATGTCCGGATAGTTGGTGGTCGACGCAAGTGTCGGCGCCAGCCCGCTCCCGACCGGCGACATTCGCGGCTCCTTGCCGATCTCGTCAAAGGACTGGCTGCAGCCGGCCAACAATGCCGTGGCGGCGATCAGGAGAGGCAGGTGTCTCATGACGGGTCCTGGGGTCGGGCCGCGGCCGCCATGATGCCGGTGAGTTCGGCTGCGGCCTTGCGGTTCATTTCATTGAGGATGATGCCGGCCTGCCGCGTGTTCAGCTTCATCAGGATGGCCGCGGCGAGCATGGGCTCGACATCGGCCAACCTCTCGGCTGCCGCGTCGGCCTTCATGCGGGAATAGATATCGACGACGCCGGCCTGGGCGCTCTTCATGAATTCCTCGCGCCGCTTCAACCATTCTTCGTACTCGGCGCGCTTGGCCTCGAGCTGGGCGATGCGGTTGTCGATGTCCTTGCGCAGGCCCTCCAGCTCCTTGAGCTGGAGCGCATGGCGCCGGTCCCTGGCCGCGTCCGTGATGTTGGCGCAGAACTCGCCGATCTCGTCGGTGACCTGGCCGTTCTTGGCGACGGCTTGCGAGAAAGCGGTGCTGCCGCCCATTGTCGCCCCGGTGAGCACGAGGGCGGCCATCAGCGCCAGCTTTCCCGCATGCGGGAGGGGGCGGATCATGTGCAATCTCCTATTGCAGCACGAGTTCGGCCTGCAGGGCGCCGGCCGATTTGATGCCTTGCAGGATGGCGATGATGCCGTCCGGTTCCACGCCGATGCGGTTCAGGCCGTTGACGAGGGTCTGAAGGTCGGGGCCGTCGACCACGGCCACCTTCGTGCCCTGCCGATCGGCCTCGATCACCGTGAACGGCTCCTCGGCCGTCACGCCACGCGAGAACGGCGCGGGCTGGGAGACCTGGGGCATCTCCGTGATGCGTACTGTCAGCTTGCCGTGGCTTACCGCGACGCGCGAGATCCTGACCTCCTGTCCGATCACGATCGTCCCGGAGCGTTCGTCGATCACCACGCGTGCCGGTGTATCGGTCTCGACCGGAATGTTCTCCAGCTCGGCGATGAATCGCGCCACGGAGATGTTGGCGGGCTTCTTGATCAAGACAGTGCGCGCGTCTTGCTCGGCCGCCACGCCCTTGCCGAACCGCTCGGCGGCATAGCCGTTGATGGCGTCGGCGACGCGGACCGCCGTGGAGAAATCCGGGTTGAAGAGCTGCAGCGTGAGCATGTTGCTATCGCCGAGCTTGGCCGGAAGCTGGCGTTCGACGATGGCGCCGTTCGGAACCCGTCCCGAGGTGGGCACGCCCTGCGTCAGGCTTTCGGCCTCGCCCTGCGCCGAGAAGCCGTTGACGACCATCGGTCCTTGCGCGACGGCGTAGATCTCGCCGTCGGCTGCCCTGAGCGGCGTCATGATGAGCGTGCCGCCGGTAAGCGAGGTCGCGTCGCCCATCGAGGAGACGGTCACGTCGATACGTGCGCCCGACTGCACGAAGGCTGGGAGGTTGGCGGTGACGATCACCGCCGCCACGTTCTTGGCCCGGGAGCGCCCGTCCTCCGTGGCTACACCGAGATTTTGAAGCATGGCGCGGATCGACTGCTCGGTGAAAGGCGCATTGCGGAGACCGTCTCCGGTTCCTTGCAAGCCGATCACAAGGCCGTATCCCACGAGTTGGTTGTCGCGAGCGGCCTGGAGCGCAGAAATGTCCTTGATGCGCGAGATGCTCTGGCCGGGCGGCAGGGCGCTGGCTCTGGTGGCGACCTTGAAAAGCCGCTCGGCCGTCGCCGGATCGTATTCCGTTTCCCGGAATGCCCCTCCGTCCTTGGTGGCAAGCTCCTGCTTGGCCTTCTTGGTCAGGCCGTCGGCGGCGGCCGGTTGAAGGCTAAGGGTCGCGGCGACGATGAATGCGATCGGGCGCATCATGATGCGCCGACCCGGACCGTGCCGTCGGCCATCACGATGCCCGTGAAGGTACGGCCGCTCTCGACGTTGCGCAGCTTCACGGTATCCCCGGCCGCGCCCGACTCCAGCGAGACGGCGGTCGTGGTGATGGTCAGGCTCTTGTCGACCAGGACCACTTCCACCGGAGCGCCGTTCTGTACGAGATAGGCGTCGCGCACCGAGCCCGGCGCGATCAGGCGGCCGGGAAGTATCGTGCGCCGTGCGACCTTGCCATGCAGCGGCTCCGGCTTCTGGAAGATGGGCCCAAGCTTGCGGTTGCCGCGAACCAGCGGCACGACTTCCAGCATGGCCGGTTCGATGACCTGGCCGGGATAGACGACGCGGTTGGTCACCACCGCGACCTCGTCCGCCAGCGCCGGAGAAGCGCCGGCCAGAAGGGCCAGCGCGGCGCCTGCCAGGCGTTTCCTGAAACGGATGAGGACCATCGTCGTCCTACCTGAGATTGCGCGAAACGACCGAGGCCATCTCGTCGGCGGCCTGAATCACCTTGGAGTTCATCTCGTAGGCGCGCTGGGCCGAGATCATCTCCGTGATCTCCTTCACCGGATCGACGTTGGAGTTTTCCAGATAGCCCTGCATGATCGTGCCGAAGCCGGGGTCGCCGGGCACGCCCGTCACCGGATCGCCCGATGCGGGCGTCTGCTCGAAGAGATTGTCGCCAACCGGCTTCAGGCCGGCCTCGTTGGCGAATGTGGCGAGCTGCAGCTGGCCGAGTTCCTGCAGTTCTTCCTGGCCGTCGATCCTGGCGAAGACCTGGCCGCTTTTGTTCACGATCAGCTCGACCATGTCCTGCGGCACCGTGATGACCGGCGATACCGTGAACCCTTCCACGGTGACGATCTGGCCTTCCGCGTTGGTGTTGAACGAGCCGGCGCGGCTGTAGCGGATCTGGCCGTCGACGCCCTCGATCTGGAACCAGCCATTGCCGGAGATGGCCATGTCGTACTTGCTTCCGGTATTGGCGAGTGCGCCCTGCGTATGAACGGAGCGGATCGCGGCCGTCTTCACGCCGAGGCCGACATGGGCGCCTTCCGGGATGATGGCCTGATTGCCCTGGTTCGGCACCCCTTCCAGCCGCTCTGCCTGATAGAGCAGATCGGTGAATTCGGCCCTGGCCCGCTTGAAGCCGGTCGTGTTGATGTTGGCGATGTTGTTGGCGATGACTTCCAGGTTGAGCTGCTGGGCATTCATGCCCGTCGCTGCGATGGCGAGCGCTTTCATTGGCTTCTTCCTCAGATCGCCATGCGGCTGACTTCGAGATAGGCGCTGACGACCTTGTCGCGGATCGCGATCGCGGCCTGGAGCGATTGTTCGGCGCTCATCACGGAGTCGACCACGTCTCGCGTCTGGATCTCGCCGCCCTGCAAGGCCTCCAGTGACAGCGACTCGGCGCCTTCGAGCTTGTTGACCACATTGCGGGCGGCGTTGCCCAGCGCCTCGACAAAGGCCGCGCTGCCGGTCGGAGCGGCTGCTGCGGAGGCGAGTCCCGCCATCGTGTCGACGACGCCGGACAGCCCACCGGACTGATTGATCGCACCGATTGCGCTCAAGGGGTTCATCAGCTTTGATTCCTCATCAGGTCGATCGTCATGGTGATAAGATCGCGCGCCTGCTTGATGACCTGCAGGTTCGCCTCGTAGCCGCGATTGGCCTCGCTCATGTCGGCCATCTCGATCAGCGTGTTGACGTTGGGCATCTTGACGTAGCCATTGGCATCGGCAGCCTCGTGCCCGGGATCGAAGGCGACGGGAAACTCCGCCTGGTCGCGTGCGATGCCCGTGATCCGCACGAAGTCACCGCCGCTCTGCCGGTCCATCTCGGCCGCGAAGGCAATCGTCTTGCGCTGATAGGGATCGGCGCCCGGCGTGCTTCCCGTGGACTGGGCATTGGCAAGGTTTTCCGAAACGATGCGCAATCGCTCGGACTGGGCGTGCAGCCCCGATGCGGCCACCTTGAGCGCTGTTGAGATCGGATCCATGGCTCTTATCCCTTCGCGGTCGACATCACCATGCGGTGGAACGCCTTGACGATGGCCGTGTTGAGTTCGAAGGCCCTGCGCACTTCGCCTGCCTTCATCAGCTCTTCTTCCAGCACGACCGTATTGCCGGAGGGCTTCACTGGGACGTCGGAAACCTGCTCGTTCTTGCGGATGGGCGAGGGGGCGCCCGCCCCGATATGCCTGGGATCGGTGGCGACCATGGCAGGCGTGGTCCTGGAAAGGACCTTGTCGAAAGGCTCGACATCCACGGCGACGAATCCAGGTGTGTTGGCGTTGGCCACGTTGCCGGCGACAGTCGCCTGGCGGACGGAGAGCCAGCGAGCCTGGGCGGCCGCAAGATCGAAAAGTTGGACAGGCTTCATGGTACTTTCTCAGCGCGTTGCAGCGACAGTAGAAGCCCAGTCTTGCGTGGGCCTTGCCGAAGCTCCGAAGCGGTGGAGCCTCCCTGGCGTGCAAAGCACGCGCAGTGCTCTATTGCGCGATCGTCACCACCCGATCGGTGCTGGTGACGATCACCCAGGCGCCACCGCGCTCTTCGATCGCCGCCACCCGGCTCATGTCGGGCAGGACGGAGCCACGCTGTACGACCCAAAGGCCAGTGTCGTCCTGGATCATTGCACGCCCGTTCGCGACATGGACGAGCCGGAAGGGAACGTCCTGGGTCGGGAAGGGCTGGTCGAGCAGTGAGGCTGCCTCGTCCTTGGGGGTGGTGCCGGTCGAGAACTGGTCCAGATCGAGAAGCGGCAGGTCGGAATCGTCCGGTATGCGCACGATCTGCGGCGTGTTGGCCGCCCCGGTGCCGCCCGTTCCGCCGGCGCCGTCGAACGTGACTGCCCGCACGCCGAACTTCTCCTGATTGAAGAAGACGTACCAGGGGAACATCGCGCTGCCGAGCCCGAGCGCAATGCCGAACAGGCCGAGCAGCACGTCCTCGCGCAGGCGGGCGGGCTTGGTGGCGGCGGAGCGCGGCGCAGCCGGTTCCGCCGCGTTCTCTGTGGTCCCCCGTCGAGCGCGCCTAAGCCACATTTGGTCGTTCCTGTTTCTTGAGATGACGCGCAAGGTCCGCGAATGGATCGGGCGAGGGTCCGTCCCTGGGAGATTGAGTCAGCGCTTCGTAGATGAGGGGCACCTGCATCACCGCCAGATCCAGCTCCGCATCGATACCGCTCTGGTAGGCGCCGATCAGCCGAATGTCGCGGGTGTCCTCGAAGCGCGAGATCATGCTGCGCAGCCGGGCGACCACCGCCTTCTGATCGTCGCGCCACGCCTTCGATGCGAGACGCGAGATCGAGGACAGGGGGTTGACTGGCGGATAGCGTCCCTGCTCGGCGATCGATCGGTCGAGCACGATATGGCCGTCGAGAATGCCGCGGACGGAATCCGCCACCGGATCGTTGTGGTCGTCGCCGTCGACGAGCACCGAGAGGATGGCGGTGATCGAGCCGGTGCCCTCCGCGCCCGGGCCGGCACGCTCGAGAAGCTTCGGCATGTCGGTGAACACCGAGGCCGGATAGCCTCGGGCGACCGGCGGTTCCCCGGTGCCGATTGCCACCTCGCGAAGGGCGTGGGCGAAGCGGGTGATGGAGTCCAGGAGCAGCAGCACCCGATCGCCGCGGTCCCGGAAATACTCCGCCACCCGCATCGCGGTCCCGGGCGCGCGGCGGCGCATCATGGCGCTTTCGTCGCTGGTTGCCACGACGGCTACGGTCTTGGCCATGCTCTCCGCGCCGATCGTGTCTTCGAGGAACTCGCGTACTTCACGCCCCCGTTCGCCGACCAGCGCCACCACCACTGTATCGAAGGCCGATGCCGCGGCGAGCATGGCGAGCAAAGTGGATTTGCCGACGCCGGAGCCCGCGAAAATGCCAAGGCGCTGTCCGAAGCAGAGCGGCGTGAAGATGTCGATGACCCGCACTCCGGTCAGGAAAGGAGTGTCGACCCGTTGCCGGGCCAATGCTCCGGGTGCTGTTCCCGGCGCCGAGGCGTCGCCCGGAATCAAGGCCGGGCCGCCATCGATCGGCCGGCCGAGGGCATCGATGACGCGTCCGCGCCAGGACGGAGCTGGGGCGAGTGCGAAGGAGCCGCGCGCGAAGACGTGATCTCCCACGCTGAGGTCGCTCGACTGGCCGAATGGGGCCACGACGACCTCGTCGACAGTGATCTGGACGATCTCGCCGGCCCCGTCCGACGGGCGCCCGACACGCTCCACGATGTCGCCGAGCCGAACGTCGTCGGAGAGACCGCGCACCCGATAGTGGGTGGGCGACACTTCCGCGACGCGGCCGCCGCGCTTCAGCAGGCCGCGCTCGCCGTTGAAGGCATGATACGCGCGCTCGAGTGCCAGCAGGGGATCGGTCTCGGGCAGCGGCGCGCCGCGCGCGCCGTCGGCATCCGTCGGAAGCTCGACCTGGTCCATGATCGGTCGTTATCTCGACCCGAGCGTCTTGATGGCGTCGGAGAAGCTGGATTCGCTTTCGCGGATGAGGGCGGCGGCATTGTCGAACGCGCGCTGCACCATGATCAGGCGCGTCATCTCCTTGACGGGATTGACGTTGGAATCCTCGACGAACCCCTGCACGACCCCAACGTCGGAGCGATCGACGACTGGTTGCGGCGGCGCGTTGGGCACCACGCCTGAATTTCCATAGCGGGTGAAATTCGGGCCTGGGTCGAACTCGAACAGGCCGATGGCGCCGACGAGCTGACCGTTCTGACGAAGCGTTCCGTCGGCGCCCGCGGTCGGGGCGCCCTCGCGCGGATCAATCATGATCGCGGCTCCGCCCGCATCGAGCACAGGATAGCCTTCCAGCGTGACCAGCGCTCCGGTATCGAGCACGGTGAAGCGGCCGTCCCGGGTCATGACGGTGCCGGCCGGCGTCGAAATGCCGAACCAGGCGTCGCCACGGATCGCGAAGTCGTAAGGGTTTTCCGTCTGGCGTAGCGGGCCGGTTTCGGTCGAGAGAAAAGTCTTGCCCTGGGTGACGAAATCCATCGCCTTCTCGCCCGTCCCGTGCACGAAATCCTCGAACTTCACGCCGGTGGCGCGGAAGCCGACCGTGTTGGCATTGGCGACGTTGTCGGCAATGGTGTTGAGGCGGTTCTCGAGCGCGACCTGGGATGAAAGCGCGACATAAAGACCGTTTTGCATGTCGTCAGCCTCCAAACCTGATGCGCTGCAAGGTCATCAGCGTGTCGATGGAGATGCCCAGAGGGGCCGACTGGTTGATGAGACTGGCCGCGCTCGACGAAGCTGTCGATGTCGGGTTGTTGATCTCCCAGAGCGCGGTGAAGCGCGCCATGAATTTCTCGAGCTTCTCCGGATCCTGGAAGTCGGCGAAGTCGATGCGGTCCTCGAACATCTTGGCCTGACGGTCTATGTCGGCGGAAGCGAGGGAGTCAGGCAGGCCAAGTGCCGTGCGCACGACCGTGGCAAGCGCCTTGTCGGCGAGGACGTCGAAGGGGCCCTGGATCTTGGAGGCGTTGCGCGCGAAATAGAGCGCGAGGCGCACGCCCTCATTCTGCTGGCCGGCATCCTCCTCGAGTGTCTGGCGCATGTATTTATCGACGGCGGGCTGCTGGGCGGCCACCTCGCTGGTGGTCTTCTCGCCGTTGCGCACGAAATTGAAGACGCTCACGAATTCCTTGAAGCGGTCGTCGGGATTGAGGTTGGCCGGGCTTTTTGGATCGTCGATGCCGCCTTCCAGCATCTCGATCATCAGATCCTTGTCTTTGATCTTGTCGGCCAGGCCGTAGGCCTTCATCGCATATTCGAAGAGCTGGTCGTTCTCGACAAACTCCTTGATGGATTTCACCTTGCCGATATTGGCCGCGTAGTAGGCGTTATGCTCCTGAAGAACCGGATTGTCGGGCTCGACGCCGGCCTCGGTGGCCCACAGCGTATAGCGCGCGACGGTGCTCTGGTTCGCCCGATTGTAGGACGTCGCATCCTGGCCGAGGTCGGCGAAGTTGTAGGTCCGCACGAACTCGACGTAGCGCTTGTCCGTCAGCTTGTTGGCGAAGCTGTCCTTGTCCGAGATGCCGCCCTCCAGCGCCTTCTTCATGAAGGCCTTGGCGTAGGCCATGTCCTCGAGGCCGTGAGCTTTCATCGCGTAGCGGAAGAGCCTGTCGTCCGCCAGGAATTCGTCGATCGATTTCACCTTGCCAATATTGGCGAGATAATATTCGGTCTCGCGCTTGACCATCGGCTGAGCCTCGATCCGGTCGATCGATTTCGCCAGATCCCGGCTTATCAGCATGTAGCTCGTATAGGTATTGATCACGCGGTCGCTCCGCTCTGTCCTGCATGGCGGAAATCCGCAGACGGCCGCCGCTTCGAAGTTTCCCGGCATCGCGCAGGACGCCGCACCTTCATCCGACGAAATATCCGGCGGCCCTTGCGCGAAGCTGTCGGCTTCGGCCGCTGAGCACAGCGCTGTCGCTTCGGTCGTTCCGAAGGGATCGAGCCGTGAAGCGCCATGCTCGATGTCATTCAAGCCTCACACAAGGCACGATTGCTACTTCGCTTCGTCCCCAGCGAAATGCGGAAGGTGAGTCTTGGGAATCCTTGTTGGTCTTGTCATCACAATGGGCTGCGTGCTCGGGGGATTTATGGCCATGGGCGGCCATGTCGAAGTTCTGATGCAGCCCTGGGAAGTGGTCATCATCGGCGGCGCCGCGGTGGGCACCTTCGTTGTCGCCAATCCGATGAAAACGGTGAAGGACACGGGCAAGGCGATCCTCGAGGCCCTGCGTTTCTCCGTGCCGAAGGAACAGGAATATCTCGAGACGCTCGGGGTCCTGCATTCCATCATGCGCGAGTTGCGCACGAAATCGCGCAACGAGGTGGAGGCGCATATCGACAATCCGGAGGAATCGTCGATCTTCAAGGCGTTCCCCACCGTGCTGCAGAACCAGGATCTCACGCATTTCATCTGTGATTATTGCCGCATCATCATCATCGGCAATGCCCGCCCGCATGAGATCGAAGCGCTGATGGACGAGGAGATCCAGACGATCCGCGCCGACAAGCTGAAGCCTTACCACGCGCTCGTCACCATGGGCGACGGCCTGCCGGCGCTCGGCATCGTCGCCGCCGTGCTCGGCGTGGTGAAGGCGATGGGCGCGCTCGACCAGTCGCCGGAGATCCTCGGGGGGCTGATTGGCGCGGCTCTGGTCGGTACTTTTCTCGGCATCTTCCTCTCCTATGCGGTCGTCGTGCCGATCGCCACGCAGATCAAGCTCGTGCGTGAGAAGCGCAACCGGCTCTACGTCATCGTCAAGCAGACACTGCTCGCCTACATGAACGGCTCGCTGCCGCAGGTCGCGCTCGAATTCGGCCGCAAGACGATCTCCGCGCATGACCGCCCGTCCATCGACGCCGTGGAGCAGAGCACGCTCAACATGGGCAACGCCGAAAGCAAGGCGGCCTGAAATGCAGGCCGCGGAGACACGAGCCTACATCCTTGAACGGCTTGTCGGCGACACGGCTGAGCCGGACAGGATCACGGCCGCGGCGCGAAAGTTCGCGCAAAGGGGGATCGGCGCGATCACGGAGGGGGTGAACCAGCTCCTGTCCAGCCCGATCGAGATGGAACTCCAGGCGATCGAGCTCGGCCGCTATGGTCGGGCGCTGTCCTCGACGGGCGAAAACAACGCGGTGGCCGTCGTCCAATCGGCCTTGTCACCGGACGCTCTTCTGCTCGACCTCGAAACGGAGGCGGTTTCGATCCTGGTTGCGGCTTGTCTCGGCGCGGATCCGGAATTCGCGCCGGTCGGCATCGATCGCCCGCTGTCGCAGATCGAGCTGGACGTCGCGACGGCCGTCTTCCAAGAGGTAGCAGCCGCCTTCAACGGGGAGGGGCCGCGGTCGCTCCAGCTGCGAATGCCGGTTCCTCGCGCATTTTCGGGTCCGGAGATCCGCAAGCATGTCTTGCGCGACGGGCCATCGGTGCGCCTTCTGTTCACGCTGAAGACGCCCAAGGCGTCTGGCCGGCTCGCGGTCACGATGCCGCAACGTGTGTTGCTCAATGCCCGTGATGAAAACAGGGACAGCGATCTCGTCCACGGGTCCGATGACGCGAATGCCTGGTCGGAGCGGCTTGGCGAGGAGATCCGCAAATCGTCCGTGACGCTCGATGCGATCGTGCCCCTGGCGCAGATGTCGCTCGGCCAGCTTTCCATGCTGAAGGTCGGACAAATCCTGGAACTGCCCATTGCAGCGCAAACGTCGACCCGGCTGTCGTCCCGCAACAAGACCCTGTTCGTCTGCGAGTTCGGCAAGATCGGGCAGAACTACTCCGTGCGGATCAAGCATCCCTTCGACGAAGGCCAGGATTTCGTCGACCGCCTCTTGTCGCAATAGTCAGGCCCCGGAACCAGCGCCGGGCGTGGAGCCAGAAAATGAACGTTCCCAATCCGCTTCTCGATGAGCACCAGGAGGATCTCGACAAGGCGATCGACGACTTGCGCGGCGCCTTGCACGACGCGCCCCCACCCCCGGCCGAGCCCACCTTCTCGACGGCGCTCGGCGACGCCATGCCCAATGCCGGCGTGGTGATGAACATTCTGGTCGATGTGCAGATCGTTCTCGGCAGCACGGAAGTGCCCGTGTCGGATCTGCTGACGCTGCAAAAAGGAGCGACCATGGCGCTCAACCGCCGGATCGGCGAGCCGGTCGATGTGGTCGTCAATGGCCGCAAGATCGCGCGCGGGGAAATCACGGTACTCGAGAACGACCCCTCCCGCTTTGGCGTGCGCGTGACGGAGATCGTCAACGCCAAGCTTTCGAACTAGCGGCAGTTTCATGACATTGCCTGAAATCGGGGAAGCGGGCCAGATGATGGATCGCCTCGAACTCACCAGCGCGCAGAAGGCTGCGGCCATCCTGGTCGCGGTGGGCAAGCCGGCCGCGGGCCGCCTGCTCAAGTTCTTCAAACAGGAAGAACTCAAGGAACTGATCGAAGGCGCAAGAAGACTGAAAACCATCCCGCAGAGCGAGCTCGAGCGTATCGTCGCGGAATTCGAGGAGGAGTTCGCCGAGGGCGCGGGCTTGCTCGATTCCGCTGACGCCATGGACACGCTTCTCACCGAGAACCTGTCGCAGGACGAGATGAACGCCATTCTCGGAAACGGGACGGATCTCGCGGCCCAGGAGGAGACTCCGCCCTGGGGGGCGCTCGAAGCGATCGACCCCGAGCCGCTTGCGGCTTTCCTGACCAAGGAACACCCGCAGACGGCGGCCTATGTCCTTTCCAATCTCGCTTCGTCGGCGGCCGCGAAGGTGCTCCTCGCCTTGACGAAGCAGGCCCGCGGCGAAATCGTGAAGCGGATGCTGTCATTGGGCAGCGTCTCCGCGCCGGCGCGACGCCTGATCGAGCGGCGATTGCGCGCCGAATTCCTGGAAACGACATCCGGCAAGCTGTCGAAGCTAGGGCAGGCAAAGGTCGTCGGCGTCCTGAACGAGCTGGACAAGTCGGAACTTGACGAGGTCATGGGCGAGTTGCAGGAAGCCGGCGCGGAAGATCTGGCATCTCTCAAGGCACAGCTCTTCTCTTTCGAGGATCTCATCAATCTCGATCAGAAGGCCCGGGTCACGGTGTTCGACGGCATAGAGGTCGACCTGGTCACGATGGCGCTGCGCGAAGCCAACCCCGTGCTTGTCGAGGCGGCGCTTTCCGCCGTCGGCGCGCGTACGCGGCGCATGATCGAATCCGAGCTCGCCCAACCGTCCGACTTCGTCAACCCGGTCGAGATCAACAAGGCGCGCCGGACAATCGTGTCGCGCATCATCACGATGGCCAGGGACGGCGTCATCCAACTGCCGACCGCCGAGGAAGCTGCGTGAAGCCGGCAGACAGGGCCTGATCGATGTCCGAGAAGCCGGACAAGGACAGCAAGACAGAAGAGGCCACGGAAAGGAAGATCCGTGATGCCCTCGACAAGGGGCAGGTTCCCTTTTCGAAAGAGGCACCGCTGTTCGCCTCGATCCTGGCCTTCCTGATCTTCAGCTTGTTCTTCGCCTATGACCAGATGAAAAGCCTCGGCGGCTTCCTCTCGATTTTCCTGGAAAAACCCGAGGAATGGTCGCTCGCCACCGACGTCGACGCAACGTCGCTCTATGAAACCGTGTTCATCGAGATCGGCAAGTCGCTGGTGGTGTTCATCGCGCTGATGGTGGCTGCGGGCCTCGCGGCGTCGCTGCTCCAGAATGCGCCGAGCATGGTCCTGGAGCGCGTCCGGCCCAAACTTTCCCGGGTCTCGCCGGCACAAGGCTGGTCGCGCATGTTCGGAGCCCAGGGTCTCGCCGAGTTCCTGAAATCGCTCGGCAAGCTCATATTGACCGTTGGCGCGCTGGCCCTCGTCATGAAGGGCATCCATTCGACCCTGCTCGAGGGCATGCTGAGCGATCCGGGTGCTTTCGGTCTCGTGATCAGGAGCACGCTGATCCATATCCTCGTCACCGTCGCTCTCGTCATGGCAGTGATCGCCGGCGCCGATCTCGTCTGGCAGCGCTTCCATTGGCGAAGCGATCTCAGGATGACGCGTCAGGAGGTGAAGGACGAGCTGAAGCAGTCGGATGGCGACCCGCAGATCAAGGCGAAGATACGCTCGGTTGCGCGCGACCGGGCGCGGCGGCGCATGCTGGGGCAAGTGCCCAAGGCCACGCTGGTCATCGCCAATCCGACGCATTTCGCGATCGCCCTGCGCTACGTGCGCGACAAGGACGCGGCACCCGTCGTGGTCGCCAAGGGGCAGGATCTGATCGCGCTCAAGATCCGCGAGATCGCTGAAGAGAACAACATCCCGGTTTTTGAGAATGTTGCGCTCGCTCGCTCCATGTACAAACAAGTTTCGATCGATAGCATGATACCGCCGCAGTTTTACCAGGCGGTCGCCGAACTCATTCGTGTGGTCTACTCCAAGCCGGCGCAAATGCATCATATGAATAAAAGAGAATTATCATGATCCGTCAGCCGCATACAGTCGCTCGCGAAATGATCGTGGCGAAAGCCATCGAGGAGGTGGCGACTGAACTACGCATGATCGACGTCGTCGACTACGTCGCCTATATCCGGCTGGAGCATTTCTCGACCATTGCAGATATCGTGGAGAGCGCGGCGGAGCTTTACTTCATGCCGGGCACCCTTTCGTTCGGGCATGGCGGCGAGGCGCGCATCGGCTGGTCCGGAGAACCCGAAATCACGCTGGACATGGAGCTGAAGCCGAGTGGCGCGACCGTTTATTTTGCGCTGTCGCTCACCGATCTCTCGGCCGCGGTCACGGTGAACTACGTCGCCTTCGAGAATTCTTCGGACGATCCCGAAGAGAACACCCGGTTTCTCGAAACGGCGTTGGAGACCGCGAGGCTGCGCAAGGGGATCCCGCGCGCTCCGCAGCACGATTCCGCATCGGTCTAAAGCATTTCGCAGCCGACCGGACGGATTCGGTCGGCGTCGCGGGGACGTGGCAAAAAAACAATACCTAAGTGTGTCGCCCGAATCCGGTTGTGGGCGACAGCGCCCTTGGATGTTCCCGGATCGGGCGCCTGCTTGGCAGTCACCGGCGGCGGGCGATTGGCCAAAGCTGAGACGATATCGTCCTTGTCCCGTTCTGACGGGCAGATGTGCCGGCAGGCCGATCAGGGACTTGCCCACAGGTCTGTTCTTAGCAGTCCGTTGGGCGCAGCTCATCCGCGCCGGTAGCGTGTCGGGCTCAGCGGGCGAGCTCGGAACGAGTCCTCGGGTCTGATCTATCACCCGCCGAAGGCGAAATGGTGCCGCGGCGGTCGCAAAGAAAAATGCATGCGCATCTGACTTTCTTGAAAAAAACAGACGAATCCTGAAAGACGAGCGCGCAGAATCATGCCTTTTTGCCGCCACGGTGCAGTCCGGTTTTGGACGCATTCGATGGACTTGGGGTTGCATCAGGCAATGCGGCGGAAGTGGCTCCCGGCCATCGGATGATGGATCGAGGGGGCATTTTTCATGCGAAAGCCAATTTCGCTGCGCGACTTCGCGCGTCGGTTCACGGCAAAACGCGCTTCGGTCGCGCGTCGCTTGTCTCCGGCCGGCGAAAGGGCAGGGACGCCGATATACCGGCTAGGGCTCGCATCCATAACATTGCTTGCTTCGACGCTGTTGATCGCCGAGGCCCGGGCTGCTGAGGCGCCCGCGCAGGCATGGCCTTCGGCGATCTCGGGAGGGGGACGGACCGTGGGGGCCACGCGGACCTTCACCTGGGGGGTGAGCCCTTATGGCGACCCGGGGATCACGGCGACCCAGACCATCACCTCAATCACGGCCGCGCAGTCTGCCTGCGATTTCATGGCCGTCGCTCCAAATGCTGGCTCAGGTGTGAGGTCCCAGCCGAACTATCTTACTTTTTCCGAGCCGGATGTTCCGGCCAGCGCCTTCATGGCGGGAAACTGCGTCGCGCTGGGCAACGGTTTTGTTTCCAGCTTTGCACTCAGCAAACCGCTGATCGCGCCGATTTTCCACTTTCACAATCTGGACTCCTCACGTTTCGCGATCACGGGCACGAGCACGACGGGTGCTTCCGTTAGCCTGCAAACCATCGTCAAGAACGATCTGATGGATGTCAGCGGCAACACGCTGAACGACATCCTTCAGTTTCCGACCGTAGGCGGCTGCAACGACAACAACACGACGGACGGTATCGCCGGCGCCTGCGGCTCGTTCCGGGTGACCGCCGCGTCAGGTCTCATTCAGTCGCTGACCCTGAATAACAATGCGCTTCCCCCGAACACGGGCAATGAGTCCTTCAACTGGGCAGTTTCCTTCCCAACCGCACCGCTGACCAAGCAGTTCAGCCCCGCCACGATCAGAGCCGGGGAGACGAGCCAGCTCACCTTCTCGATCGCCAATCCGAACGAGTCCGGGTCGGTGCCGCTCACCCCGCTGGACTTCACCGACAATCTACCCGCGGGCTTGACGCTCGCTGCCGCCGCCGCCACGAACAACGGAAGTTGCGGCAGTCCCACCGTCACGAACGGTGCTGGCGGGGCGCTGGCAGTTGGCGCCACATCGATACGGGCAACGAATATCAGCGTCGCACCGGGCGCTACCTGCACGATCACCGTAAGCGTAACGGCGAGCAATTCGGGCAACTACACCAACGACACCAGCAACATGTCGACGGGTGTGGGCAACCTCATTGCGGGCGGCAGCACAACCCTCACCGTGACTCTGGGGAGCCAGACCCCCTTCACCTGCTCGTCGAACATGTATCTGGCGCAGAACACGCCGACGCAGCTGTTCCGGTTCGACACGTCCTCGAATCCGTTCGTCGTCTCGCCGGTGGGTTCGGCTTCACCCGTCAACTACAACGCCGCCGCGTACAACCCGGTCGACAACTACATCTATGCGTTGGACACCAGCGCCAACCTGATCCGCATCGGCGCTGGCGGTGGAGTGCTGACCTTAGGGACCGTCACGAACTTGCCGGGGACCTCCATCGCCGGTGAAATCGGCCCGGACGGCACATACTATGTGGTCAACGGGACAAGGCTCTACCGGATCAATCTTACGACCAGGGTGGCGTCTTCCGTGGCGCTGCCGCGGAGCATCAACGTCCAGGACCTGGCGTGGCACGACGGGCGGCTCTACGCCGCGGAGTTCGGCGGGCCGCTGCTCGCCATCAATCCCACGAACGGGAATGTGACCGAAATCGGCACTTCCACCGGTGTCGCCGGATCCTTCGGAGGGATGTTCGGCGCCACCAACGGTGTTTTTGGCAGCAACAACAATGGCGGCTTCTACAAGTTCGACCTGACGACCGGCGTAGCGACGCTGATTTCCGATCTTCAGGGGTCGGGCAGCAATGACGGCGCCAAATGCGTGACGACGCCGCTTGATTTCCCTGCCGACCTATCCATCACCAAGGACGACGGCGTGACCACCTACACGCCCGGCCTGGACGCGACATACACCATCGTCGTCACCAACAACGGCCCGTTCGGCGTGCAGGGTGCGCGGGTCAGCGATCCGCTGCCGGCCGGCGTCACCGCGGCGAGTTGGACCTGCGGCAGCGCGACGGGCGGTGCGCAGTGCAGCGCGGCGAGCGGCACAGGGGCGCTCGACACCACGGCCAACCTGCCAGCGGGCAGCTCGGTCACATACACGCTCAGCATGGGCGTGCCGGCCAGCCAGACCGGAAGCTTCACGAACACGGCGACAGTAACCCCGCCCGATGGAACAAGTGACCCGGACACCAGCAACAACACGGCCAGCGACACCGACACGATGGAATTGCCGCCCGTCTCGGGTGCGTGCTCGCCGCAGGTCGTGCCGCTGGGCAGCACGTTCTCGCTGGCGCCGTTCCCGGTAAACGGCACCGTCCAGAAGAGCGGCGCCTGGAACACGGCTCCCGATCCTTGGACCACCACGGGCGGGAACTACTCGATCACCTGGAATTTCTCGCAGCCGGTACCGGCGAATTGGCTGCAGTTCGCCGTCATCGACGTGAATCCGGAGAGCCCGACGGCCACCCTCAGCATCTCGCTCGGCGCCGGAAGCACAGCGAGCGTGGCCGATTTCGAGGTCGTACTCGGGGAGCTTAACTACAACCGGTCCACGGGTACACTCACGCGCAGCCCCTTGGTGGCCGGCAAGCAGGCCGCCGCTTTGCAGGCGAGAAACACTACCAACACAATTACCTCTATCACCATCACGGCGAGCGGCATCGTTGCTGGCGACAGCATCATGAACCGGATCTATGTGCGTCCGGCCTGCTTGACGGTCTCGAAGGTAAGCGAGGACGGCACCGGCAGCTTCCAGATCGACATGACCAATGTCGCGCAGGCGAACGCCGCTCTCGTGCCCAGTGCTACGCTGACAACCACGCAAGCTGGAACCGCGGTTTCCTCGGCGCAGTATTTTTCGTCCAGGGCGGGTTCGGACATCGCCCTGAGCGAGGTCGTGCCGGCCGGCTGGAACGCGGCCTCAGCGGTCTGTACCGACCAGAACGCGGGCAACACCGGCAATTCGACGGTTATCGGCAGCTTCACTTCGCCGACGCTCACCATCCCCGGCGCCAATGTGCGCCCGCAATCCGACATCCAGTGCCTGTTCACCAACGTGCCCGGCGACCCGCAAGCCAGCATCAGGAAAGAGCTGGTGGGCGAGAGCATCACGGCGAACAACGTCGCCGAGCCCGGCGAGGTGCTGACCTACCGTGTGACCGTCACGCATGAAAGCGGCCCGGCCTTCGAGGATTTCGAGTTCATCGAGAACGTCCCGAACGGGGCGACGATGACGCGCGTCGTCGGCGCGGACGGTTTCACCGACCCGGTGGCTGGCGCCTCGACGGTGCTGCTCACCGTGCCGGAGGTTCCGGTGGGCGGCGAGGTCGTGGTCGAGATCGACCTGACCGTGGCCGCACCGATTCCGCTGGGCATCACCCAGATCAGGAACCAGATCAGCGGCGGCGACGTGCCGGAGGATTGCACGACCTGTTCGGTCGACACCCCGACGCCGCCCTATACGCCGCAATTCCCGGAGACGATGTCCTGCTCGACCCCGGGAGCCTTCTTCAACACCGCCTATAACGGCACTGGCGGGCGGAAGACGAGCGGCTTCGACAATTACTGGCAGGTTGCCTTGACGCCGACGCCTGTCAACGGTGCGCCCCCCGCGGGCCTGACCTGGGGCGGCGCGACGATCGTCACCAATCCGCCGGGCGTCTATATGACGTCGCCATTCGGCAATGCTGGCTGGATTTCGAACAGCGCCACGGCAGCGCATCCCAACCCCGCCATCAGCTACGACATCTTCTATCGCTACCAGTTCAACCTCGATTCGGCGGTGGATCCGTCGAGCCTCAGCCTCGACATGACCTTCTACTCGGACAACTCGGTCTACGAGGTCTGGGTGAATGGCCAGCCACAGGGCATCCGCTCGAATTACGGGGCAGCCGATCCCTATTTCTACGCCGGCTTTACTGCGGCGGGCGGCGCAACCGGCACGATGGCCGGCAGCTGGCGCAGCGGGTTGAACGAGGTCATCGTCCACATCAAGTCCGGGCCCGGCGCCCAGGCCTTCATGGCGCAGATCAATTCGGAGGCGATCTGCCAGCCGAAGATCACGCTGCGCAAGGTGGTGGTGAACGACAATGAAGGCACCGCCACGGCGGCGGACTTCACGCTGCGCGCCACGGGCGCGGCGCCGCTCACCACCATGATCGAAGGCGCGATGGGGGATGCGGCGGTCACCAACGCCTCCATCCCCGCCGGCACCTATACGCTCGGCGAGGACGGCCTGCCCGATTATGCGGCGAGCCCCTACAGCTGCGCGATCGACGGGGGCGCGGCGCAGCCGCTGGCCAATAACGAACTGACGCTCGCGAACGGCCAGAACGCGATCTGCACGGTCACCAATGACGACCAGGATCCGCAGCTCACCGTCGACAAGACCGGCACGCTCAACGACCTCGACGGCGACGGGCTGCTCGATGCCGGCGAGACGATCACCTACAGCTTCGAGGTGAAGAACACCGGCAACGTCACGCTGACCGACGTGACGGTGAACGACCCGCTGCTCACCGCGGCCGGCATCTCCGTCACGCCGGGGCCGCAGACGCTGACGCCCGGCGGCAGCGTGACCTTCACCGCCACCTATACGCCCACGCAGGCCGAGATCGATGCCGGCAAGGTGGAAAACACCGCGACCGGCACCGGCACGCCGCCCTCCGGCCCGCCGACGGAAAGCCCGCCGGACACGGTCGTCGTGCCGCCGGACCAGACGCCGGGTCTGTCGATCGAGAAGACCGGCACGCTGAATGACCTCGACGGCGACGGTCTGCTCGATCCCGGCGAGACCGTCACCTTCACCTTCCGGGTGACGAACACCGGCACGGTGACGATGAGCGACGTCGCCCCCAACGACCCGCTGCTCCAGGCCGCCGGCATTTCGGTCACGCCGGGGCCGCAGACGCTGGCGCCGGGCGGGATCGCCACCTTCACGGCAACCTACACGCCGACCCAGGCCGAGATCGATGCCGGTAAGGTGGAGAACACCGCTACCGGCACCGGCACGCCGCCCTCCGGCCCGCCCGTCGAGAGCCCGCCCGACACGGTCATCGTGCCGCCGGATCAGACGCCGCGCCTCTTGATCGAGAAGACCGGCACGCTCAACGACAGCGACGGCGACGGGCTGATCGATCTCGGCGAGACCATCAGCTATTCGTTCCGGGTCCAGAACACCGGCACGGTGACGCTGACCAATGTCACCGTCAACGATCCGCTGCTGGCCAATGCGGGTATCTCGGTCACCCCTGGACCGCAGACGCTGGCGCCCGGCGGGATCGCGACCTTCACGGCGACCTACACGCCGACCCAGGCCGACATCGACGCCGGCCGGGTGGAGAACACGGCGACCGGCACCGGCACGCCGCCTTCCGGCCCGCCCATCGAGAGCCCTCCCGACACCATCATTGTGCCGCCGGACCAGACCCCGGGGCTGACCATCGAGAAGACCGGCACGCTGAATGACGGCGACGGCGACGGGCTGATCGATCTCGGCGAGACCATCAGCTATTCGTTCCTGGTCAGGAACACCGGCACGGTGACGATGACCAACGTCACCGTCAACGATCCGCTGCTGACCAACGCCGGCATCTCGGTCACCCCCGGCCCGCAGACGTTGGCGCCGGGCGGAACCGCCACCTTCACGGCGACCTACACGCCGACCCAGGCCGACATCGATGCCGGGCGGGTGGAGAACACGGCGACCGGCACCGGCACGCCGCCCTCCGGCCCTCCGGTCGAGAGCCCGCCCGACACGGTTGTCGTGCCGCCGGACCAGACAGCCGGCCTGATCATCGAGAAGACCGGCACGCTCAACGACAGCGACGGCGACGGGCTCATCGATCTCGGCGAGACGATCACCTATTCGTTCCTGGCCCGCAACACCGGGGCGGTGACGCTCACCAATGTGACGGTCAACGACCCCCTGCTGCAGAATGCCGGGATCGCCCTGGACCAGGGCCCGCAGACGCTGGCGCCCGGCGCGACCTTCACCTTCACGGCGACCTACACGCCGACCCAAGCCGACATCGATGCCGGGCGGGTGGAGAACACGGCGACCGGCACCGGCACGCCGCCCTCCGGCCCGCCCGTCGAGAGCCCGCCCGACACGGTTGTCGTGCCGCCCGACCAGACGCCGGGGCTGACCATCGAGAAGACCGGCACGCTCAACGACAGTGACGGCGACGGGCTGATCGATCTCGGCGAGACCATCAGCTACTCCTTCCGGGTCCGGAATACCGGCACGGTGACGCTGACCGATGTCACCGTCGACGACCCGCTGCTGACCGCTGCCGGCCTGACCGTCACACCCGGACCGCAGACGCTGGCGCCGGGCGGAACCGCCACCTTCACGGCGACCTACACCCCGATCCAGGCCGACATAGATGCCGGCAAGGTGGAGAACACGGCGACCGGCACCGGCACGCCGCCCTCCGGCCCGCCGGTCGAGAGCCCGCCCGATACCGTCATCGTGCCACCGGACCAGACACCTGGGCTGACCATCGAGAAGACCGGCACGCTGAACGACGGCGACGGCGACGGCCTCATCGATCCCGGCGAAACGATCAGCTATTCCTTCCTGGTCCGGAACACCGGCACGGTGACGATGACCAATGTCACCGTCAACGATCCGCTGCTTGCCAATGCCGGCATCGCGGTCACTCCTGGCCCGCAGACGCTGGCGCCGGGCGGAACGGCCACCTTCACGGCGACCTATACCCCGACCCAGGCCGACATCGACGCCGGCAATGTGGAGAACACGGCAACCGGCACCGGCACGCCGCCCTCCGGCCCTCCGGTCGAGAGCCCGCCCGATACGGTGATCGTGCCGCCTGACCAGACGCCGGGGCTGACCATCGAGAAGACCGGCACGCTGAACGATGCCGACGGCGACGGCCTCATCGATCTCGGCGAGACCATCAGCTACGCCTTCGTGGTCCGCAACACCGGCAATGTCACGCTGACCAACGTCACCGTGAACGATCCGCTGCTCACCGCTGCCGGCCTCACGGTCACCCCCGGCCCGCAGACGCTGGCGCCGCGCGGCAGCGTCACCTTCACGGCGATCTACACACCGACCCAGGCCGACATCGACGCCGGCCGGGTGGAGAACACGGCGACCGGCACCGGCACGCCGCCCTCCGGCCCGCCGGTCGAGAGCCCGCCCGATACGGTGATCGTGCCGCCGGACCAGACGCCGGGCCTGACCATCGAGAAGACCGGCAGGCTCAACGACGCCGATGGCGACGGCCTCATCGATCTCGGCGAGACCATCACCTATTCCTTCCTGGTGCGGAACACCGGCACGGTGACGCTGACCGGTGTCACCGTCGACGATCCGCTGCTTGCCGATGCCGGCCTTACGGTCACCCCGGGACCGCAGACGCTGGCGCCGCGCGGCAGCGTCACCTTCACCGCGACCTATACGCCTGATCAGGCCGACATCGACGCCGGCCGGGTCGAGAACACGGCGACCGGCACCGGCACGCCGCCCTCCGGCCCGCCGGTCGAGAGCCCGCCCGACACGGTGATCGTGCCGCCGGACCTGACCTCCAGCATGACCATCGAGAAGACCGGCACGCTCAACGATGCCGATGGCGATGGCCTCATCGATCTCGGCGAGACCATCAGCTATTCGTTCCGCGTCCAGAACACCGGCGCGGTGACGCTGACCAATGTCACCGTCAACGACCCGCTGCTGGCCAATGCCGGCATCTCGGTCACGCCCGGCCCGCAGACGCTGGCGCCCGGCGGGGTCGCGACCTTCACGGCGACCTATACCCCGACGCAGGCCGACATCGACGCCGGCCGTGTGGAGAACACGGCGACCGGCACCGGCACGCCGCCTTCCGGCCCGCCGGTCGAGAGCCCGCCCGACACCGTCACCGTGCCGCCGGACCAGGCAACCGGCCTGACCATCGAGAAGACCGGCACGCTCAACGATGCCGACGGCGACGGCCTGCTCGATGCGGGCGAGACCATCAGCTACACGTTCGTGGTGCGCAATGTCGGCGCCGTGACGATGACCAATGTCACCGTCAACGACCCGCTGCTTGCCAATGCCGGCATCAGCGTGACGCCGGGACCGCAGACGCTGGCCCCGGGCGGAACCGCCACCTTCACGGCGACCTACGCGCCGACCCAGGCCGAGATCGACGCCGGCCGGGTGGAGAACACGGCGACCGGCACCGGCACGCCGCCGTCGGGCCCGCCCGTCGAAAGCCCGCCGGACACCGTCGTGGTGCCGCCGGACCAGGCCACCGGCATGACCCTCGAGAAGACCGCCACGCTCAACGACCGGGATGGCGACGACCTGCTCGATCTGGGGGAGACGATCACCTATGCGTTCCTCGTCAAGAACACCGGCGCCGTCACGCTGAGCGGCGTGACGGTGGACGACCCGATGCTGGCCAGGGCGGGGATCGCGCTCGACCAGGCGCCGCAGACCCTGGCGCCGGGGGCGAGCTTCACCTTCACGGCCACCTATACGCCTGATCAGGCCGACATCGATGCCGGCCGGGTGGAGAACACGGCGACCGCCACCGGCACCAATCCCGGCGGCGATCCGATCGGCAGTCCGCCCGATACGGTGGTGACACTGCCGCAGCCGGCCAGCCTCGTGCTCGAGAAGACCGGCCGCTTCACCGACGTCGACGGCAACGGCCATGCCAGCCTCGGCGACACGCTGACCTACACCTTCACGGTGACCAATGACGGCGGCCAGACGGTCACCAATGTGTGGCCGGCCGATGCCGGGCCGACCTTCAACGGCCAGCCGGCAGGGGGATCCCTGTCGCGCTTCAGCCCGGAGCCGGTCACCCTGGCCCCCGGCGAGCGCCAGGCGTTCACGGCGACCTACACGCTGACGGAACGCGACATCGAGAACGCCGCCGGCGTCTCGGACGGCGTCGCCAACAAGGCGACGGCGACCGGCCGGACGGGCAGCGGCGGCGCGGTCACCTCGGAGGAATCGGCCTCCCTCGTCACCATGCCGGCGGCGGTGCCGACCGACATCACGGTGACGAAGATCGCCAATCTGCGGTTCATCCGCCGTGGCGAGCAGGCGCCCTTCACCATCCGGGTGACCAACAATTCGGCGGCCCGCGCGGTCGGCCTGACGATCGTCGACACGGCGCCGTCGGGCTTCCGCTTCGTGGAAGGCACGGCCACGGTCGGCGGCGTCAAGGTGACGCCGGAGATCGCCGGGCGGCAGATCCGCTTCCCCGACGTGTCGGTCGACGGCAACGCCGAGGTCGAGATCCAGCTGCGCCTGCTGGCGCTGAGCACGGCCGGGCCGGGCGAGCACGTCAATCTCGCCCATGCCGAGGATCCGACCGGCAACCGGATTTCGGCCGAGGCGCGCGCCGTCGTCGAGATCATCGTCGAGCCGGTCTTCGACTGCGGCGACATCGTCGGCAAGGTGTTCGACGACCGCAACCGCAACGGCTACCAGGACAAGGGCGAGCCGGGGCTGCCGGGCGTCAGGGTCGCCACCGTCAAGGGCTGGCTGATCACCACCGACGAATACGGCCGCTTCCATGTCGCCTGCGCCGACCTGCCGGAAGCCCGCATCGGCTCGAACTTCATCATGAAGCTCGACGAGCGGACGCTCCCGACCGGCTACCGCCTGACCACCGAGAACCCGCGCGTGGTGCGGCTGACGGCCGGCAAGCTGACCGAGCTGAACTTCGGCGCTTCGATCGGCCGGGTCGTCCGGCTCGACCTGGCCGACCAGGCCTTCCGGCCGGGCGACGTCGCACTCGCCGCGCGCTGGGCCGAGGGCATCGACCAACTCATCGCCGTGCTGGCCGAGGAACAGTCGGTCCTGAGGCTGACCTATGTCGACCCGGGCAGCGATCCGGAGATGGCCGAGGCGCGCGTCAAGCACATCAAGGAGCTGATCGCCGAGAGATGGCGACAACGCAAGCGGTCCTACCCCCTGGAGATTGAGACGCGTGTGGAGGCGGGGCAATGAACATCGTCGTTGCGAGGAAGGCCGCTGGCCGAACTGCGTCCGAACTGCGCCTGCTGTTCCTCACGGGGACGGCGCTTGCGGCGCTGCTGACCATCGCGCTGCCAGTCTCGGCTGAAGAGGCGGGCGCCGGCGGCAAGATCGTGCCCGACAGCGCGGTGCGCGCGCTGCCTGTCGGCGCCAACACCGAGAAGGAGACGGCGGCCGACAAGCCGGCCCTCCCGTTCATGATCAGCGTCGACGGCGAGACCGTCGACAAGAGCGCCGAGCCGAAGGCCGCTTCGGGGGCCGCCAAGGCCGAGCGGCTCGCGCCGGGCGAGGCAAAGCCTGCCGCGCGGCCGGTCGACCGGCAGCGCCAGACCGATCTCGACCTGTCGGCCGTCGACATCCAGGTCAAGTATGACGGCCTGGAGGCCGGCACGCTGCTCAATGTCTCGACCGTTCCGATGAAGCGCACCTACAAGGCCGGCGAGGAGGTCCGCTTCCTGGCGACCTCCAACTATCCGGCCTTCATCGAACGGGCCGAGATCCGCATCTACGACCGCAACGGCCGGGACAGGGAGAAGCCGATCGCGATCGTGCCGGTCGCCGTCAATGGCGAGGCCGGCTGGGTCATGCCCGACGCCGAGGCCGCCGACTTCGCCTATGTGCTGCGCGTCTATGACGGCAAGGACCGCTACGACGAGACGGCGCCCCTGACGCTGGCCCGCACTGAGCGCGACCTGAAGCTCGATCCGCAACAGGAGAAGGCGGTGGCGCCCGGCATGGGCGAGGATCGCACGGCGATCAAGAACATCCCGGTCAGCGGCGGCGCGGTCACCGTCGCCGGCCACAACGTGCCGCCGGGCTATGCCGTCCAGGTATTCGGCGAGGCGATCCCCATCGATCCCAAGCAGGCCTTCGTCGTGCAGCGCATCCTGCCGCCGGGCGATCACGCCGTCGACGTCAAGGTCAAGGGCGCCTCCAAGACCGGCGGCCTTTCCTTCAGCCGCGACGTCAACATCCCCGACAATGACTGGTTCTATGTGGCGCTCGCCGATCTCACCGTCGGCAAGCGCACCGGCGATGCCGGCATCGAGGCGGTGCGCCCCGGCGAATATGACGACGTCTATTCGAAGGGCCGGCTGGCCTTCTACCTGAAGGGCAAGATCAAGGGCCAATACCTGCTGACGGCGGCCGCCGACACCGCCGAGGACGACCTCGACCAGCTGTTCCGGAACCTCGACGGCCAGGATCCGCGCCGGATCCTGCGCCGGCTCGACCCGGACGACTACTATCCGGTCTATGGCGACGATTCGACCTTCCTCGAGGATGCGCCGACCAAGGGCAAGTTCTATGTCCGCCTGGAGCGCGGCGACAGCCAGGTGATGTGGGGCAATTACAAGACCCAGATCACCGGCACCGAGTTCCTGCCCTCCGACCGGGCCCTCTACGGGGCATCCGGCGTCTACCGCTCACAGGAGACGACCTCGTTCGGCGAGCGGCGCACCGAGGTGACGGCCTATGCGGCCCAGCCCGACACGCTGCCGCAGCGCGAAGAGTTCCTCGGCACCGGCGGCTCGGCCTATTTCCTGAGGCGCCAGGACATCGTCGAAGGCTCCGAGACGGTCCGCGTCGAAACGCGCGACCCCGTCACCGGCCGGGTCGTCGAGCGGCGCGTGCTGGTCTATGGCGAGGACTATTCGTTCGACTACATGCAGGGCGTCATCATCCTGCGCCGGCCGCTGTCGTCGATGACCGGAACCAGCGATCCCGTGCGCGGCGGCGCGCTCGGCGGCGGCAGGACCTATCTGACCGTGCAGTACGAGTTCGAGCCGGTGGCCGGCGACGTCGACGGCTATGTCTATGGCGGCCGGGCCCAGCACTGGATCAACGACAAGGTGCGCGTCGGCGTCACCGGCATGGACGATTCGACCGAGCTGGCTGACCAGAAGGCCTATGGCGCCGACGTCACGGTCAGGCACTCCGACAACACCTTCGTCAAGGCCGAGGTCGCCCATTCCAAGGGGCGCGGCTTCGATCTCACGCAATCCTCCGACGGCGGCCTCACCTGGGGCAGCAACGAACCGAGCTACTATGGCGATCCCAATGACGACGAGGGCTCGGCCTATCGCGTCGAGGGCCAGGTCGATCTCCAGGATCTCGACGCCCGCCTCAAGGGCCGGATCGGCGGCTATTACGAACAGAAGGAGGCCGGCTTCTCGACGCCGTTCGACTTCGTCACCGTCGACCAGCGTATCTGGGGCGCCCATGCCGATCTCGACCTGACCGACAAGACCGGCCTCAAGCTCACCTATGACGACTTCACCGACGATGCCGGCCAGATCCGCCGCGACGGGTCGGGCAGCGTCAGCCATCAGTTCGACGAGCACTGGAAGGTCTCCTTCGGCATCACCTATACCGAGCTGATGTCGCCGCTGGCCGTCAGCTCGGGCAAGTCGGGCTATGACGGCTCGCGGCTCGATGCCGGCCTGCGCGTCGACTACCGGATCGACGACGACCGGCTGGTCTACGGCTTTGCCCAGGGCACGCTCGAACGCTCCGGCGACATCGACCGCAACGATCGCGCCGGCGTCGGCGCCAAGGTCCAGCTCACCGACACGATCGGCGTGGAGGGCGAGGTCTCCTACGGCACCAACGGCATCGGCGCGCTCGCCGGCCTCACCTACGATCCGAACGCCGACAGCCATTACTATCTCGGCTACAAGATCGATCCCGACCGCGCCTTCGACCTCTACGACACGCGCGACCTGTTCGGCACCGACAAGGGCACCATCGTGCTGGGCGCGCGCCGCAAGATGGGCGAGCTGGTCTCGGCCTATAGCGAGAGCAATTACGACATGTTCGGCGCCCGCAACTCGCTGACCCAGACCTATGGCGTCGTCTATACGCCCGACGCGCTGTGGACCGTCGATGGCGGACTCGAGGTCGGCCGCGTGCGTGACGACACCGTGAACCCCCAGACGAACACCCAGTATTCGGACTTCGATCGCTACGCCCCGTCGCTCGCGCTGGGCTACAAGGACGAGGAGAGGGGCATCAACGCCCGGGTTCGCGGCGAGGTGCGCATCGAGCGCTCCGCCGACAACACCCGCGACCAGAACAGCTATCTCTTCACCGCCGGCCTGGCCTGGAAAACCAACCCGGACTGGCGTCTCCTCACCCATGTCGACGCGGTGCTGTCCGACAGCGAAAGCAGCCAGACCTCCTTTGCCAACACCGACTATGTCGAGGCCTCGGTCGGCTATGCCTACCGGCCGGTCGACAATGAGCGGCTCAATGCGCTGTTCAAATACACATGGCTCTACGACCTGCCGGGCAACGACCAGCTGATCAGCGGCGCCACCGGCGACCAGTTCGCCCCGGCCCAGCGCAGCCACATCGCCTCGGCCGACGTCCTCTACGACCTCTTCCCCTGGCTGTCGGTGGGCGGCAAATACGGCTTCCGCTACGGCGAGGTCCGCTACCGCACCAACAACGGCTCAGGCTCGAACTTCGAGGAGGACTGGCAGCAGTCGTCGGCCCATCTCGGCATCATCCGCACCGATCTCCACCTCATCAAGAGCTGGGATCTCCTGCTGGAAGGCCGCGTCATGCACATGCCGGAGGCGCAAACCACCGACTATGGCGCGCTCGCCGCCGTCTATCGCCATCTCGGCAACAACTTCAAGGTCGGCGTCGGCTACAATTTTGGCCGATTCTCCGACGACTTGCGCGATCTCACCCTCGACGACGAGGGCATGTTCCTCAACGTCGTCGGAAAGTTCTAGCCAGGCATTGCTCTCCGCGTCCGGCGGAGAGCATCCTCCAACCTACCTCGGGGGGGCGGTACAGCATTGGACTAGCTGATCAGGCCCATCCTCAACGCCTTCGAAACCGCGTGCGTGCGGTTCACTGCATCGAGCTTCACGGCGGCCGCGGTCAGATACTGGTTGGCGGTGTGGGCGGAGAGATGCAGCAGTTCGGCGATCTCCTCGCTGGTCTTGCCATCGGCGGTAAGGCGCAGGCAATCCAGTTCCCGGTTCGACATGGCCGGCATCCTGCGTGCCGAAGCGTTGGTCACCTCGATGAGCGCCGAAAAAAGCCGGACGCAGTGCAGATGGAATTCGACCAGCATGTCGTCCGATAGGCCGGGGGTCTCGCCGAAGAACACGGCGAGGCCGTGTCGCCCCGCGGCGTGCAGCGGCAAGGCGAAGCCGGACCCTTCGTGCCCCAGCGGATCGGCTTCATCGGCGAGACAAAGCTCGTGTGACCCCGACCTGCGGCCGCGTCGCCAGCGGAAAGGGCGAGACGAGCTGCGCAAGCGCTCGCCCAGCCCGGCACGGGCTTTTTCGGCAAGGCGCTTGCTGATGCGCGAGGTCTTGGGAAAATGGGAATCGATCGCGGGTACGAGGCCGAGGCCCGGACCGAAAGTGAAGACGCTGTATTCGTCGGCCTCGGCCTCATTCGCCAGATCCGCGAAGGCGGATGCGAGGGCGGCGAATGCCTTGAGCTCGCGCGCCAGCGCGGGAGACGAGGCGCCTTTCTTGCCTTTTGCTGTCTTCGACATTCGAAGTCACATCCCTGTCAGATGATGCCGCTGCGGATGGCCACGGCAATCGCCATGGTGCGGTTGGCGGCCGACAATTTCTGCGTGGCATGCAGTATGTAGCGGTTCACAGTGTTGGCCGAAACGTCGAGGATGACAGCCACCTCATCCGTTGTCTTGCCCTCCGACACCCAGCGCAGGCATTCGCGTTCGCGGTCCGAGAGCGGATCTTCGGCGAGCCCGCGCTGCAACCCGGCATTGAGCTTCGACCAGACATGGCAGCAAAGAAGCTGCGCCTGAGGCAGAAGCTCGAGATCGATCGCCTGGAGGGTCGCGGCGGAGAAGACGGCGAGGCCTCGGCTGCGACCGGCATGGATGCGCGCCGCGACAAGCTCGTGATGCCCGAATTCCGAGAGCAGCAGCGCCTGCCTCGTATCGAGCATGAGACTGAGCGCGGGTTCATCGAGACGTGTAAATTGCGCGGGCGAAGCCCCCAGATTCGCGACCCCGGCCAAATCGGCGAGTTGCGAAATCGTTTCCAACCCGATCACTTCGAGCGTGTCGTGCGGCCAGTTCGACATCAGGATGCGGGTGGATTCGGTCGCGTGTTCGGGCGGGAGATCAAGCAGAAGATATTGCTCGGCGCCGACCAGTTCCGTCATGCTGCGCATGATCCGCACGCCATCCGCCGGCGATGCGATCGTCGCAATCGCGGCGGCGAGGCTGCGGAATGCTTCGCCTGCTTCCACGGGGTTCCACTTGCGGTCGTTAGAATCGGGGCAATGGTAACGTCCGATGCCTCGGATGAAACCGTCGCAGGCCTTCCGTGCACATGTTTTCACGGATTCCGATCCGCAAGACTGAAGTAAGCCACATTTCCTAGGGTTTCCGGATCGGGAGTGAAGCGTCGGCGCAATCGGGCGGGCGGCGATGCCCCGCCAGCAGTAGCAGATTCCGGGGAGCGGTGATGGGTTCGAATGGACGAGCGGGATTGTTCGGGCGGCGTTCGATCGCGGCCAGGCTGGCTGTGACCGCGGCGCCGCTCGTCGCCGCCGGCCAAGCAGCCTCGCTCTATCTGACGGATCCCGCGCCGACCGTCGCGGGAGATCTGGCCGTGCCGGTGGTCGCGTCGTTGGCAGTGACGATCCTGATTTATCTCTACGTGCGGCTGCGCATCGCGCGGCCGCTGGGTGCCGTCGTCCGACGCGCCGTCGCGCTCGCGGATGGGGAACTGGATGGATCGGTTCCCCATGGCTCGCGCCGTGACGAAATCGGCGCCATCGCGCACACGCTCGACAGGTTGCGCAAGGCGACCCTGGAGAAGGATGCCGCCGATGCCGCCATAGCGGTCGAGCGCATCGCCCAGGAGGAGCGTCGCCGTGAGGCCGACAACGCTCGCGCATCCGTCGCCAAGTTGCAGTCGGCCATGCTCCGGCTCATGAGCCTGGTGCTTTCCAGGATTGCCGAAGGTGACCTGACGACGCGTATTCGCGTCGATTTCCCGGAGGAGTTCCGCCAGCTCAAGGAGGATTTCAACCTGGCGATGGACCGTCTGCAAGACGCCGTCGGCTATGTCGGAACGACCAGCCGCCAGGTCCGTTCGGAAGCTGCCGCAATCCACAAGGCCGCCGGCGAGCTTGGGCAGCGCAGCGAGCAGCAGGCGGCCGGCGTCGAGCAGGCTTCCGCTGCCGCTCGGCAGGCTATCCAGTCGATTTCGGAGATGGCCAGGGGCATCGGACAGGCGCGCTCGGCGATCGAGGCGGTGTCGGCGGAAGCCGTACGCGGCGACCAGGTGGTCGGCCAGGCCATCACGGCCATGGGCGGGATAGAGAAATCCTCCCATGAGATCAACAAGATCATCGGGGTGATCGACGAGATCGCGTTCCAGACCAATCTCCTTGCCCTCAATGCGGGAGTCGAGGCCGCCCGTGCCGGGCCTGCAGGTCGCGGCTTCGCGGTGGTTGCGTCGGAGGTGCGTTCGTTGGCCCAGCGCTCGGCTGAAGCGGCGAAGGAGATCAAGGTGCTGATCACCGCATCCTCCAGCCAGGTCAAGAGTGGCGCCAAGCTGGTCACCGAGACGGGGGAGGCGATCAGCCGGATCGGCGGCAAGATCGGCGAACTCGGCGGCATGGTCACCGCGATCGCTCGTAGCGCCGACAGCCAGGCGACGGGCCTGCGCGGCATCGACACGGCGATGAAGGTCATCGGGTCGGTGGCACGGGCCAATTCCGACATGGCCAATCATTTCGTTTCGGCGAGTCGCAATGTCGGGCGCGAGACCCGGCTGCTTGCCGCCATGGCCGACGACTTTCGTACCGCGCCGGGGTACGACAGGCTTTTGCAGGACGACACCCGGCAGCGGCCACTGCCGATGCTCCAAGGGGCAACGGCTCTGGCGATCACCGATGCGACGCCCCAACCGTCGAAGGAGCTGTGGCAGCCCCTGTGAGGACGGTTCCACCATATCGGCTCGGCCTGGCCCTCTTATTGCCGCAGGCCTGGTCGGCACCAGCCGTCAGATATCCTGTCAGAACAGCTCGAACTCGCCGGGCCCTTCACCGGCGGCGTCAGGTTCCTCGCGGCCCCTGGCGCCGATCTTGCGCGTCAGCTCGGCCAGAAGCAGGTCTCCCGTCGCGCGATGGGTCTCCACGCGGAAATCGGCGGGCAGCGTCTTGGCAATGGCGCGCAGAAAGCCGGCGATGCCGTCGAGCTTCTGGGAAACCAGGTCGGCCTCCTGCATGGCCGCGACGTAGGACGGATCGGCGGCACCCGCCGTCCAGGTGAGGCGAGCGATCAGCGACTGGTTGTGATCGACCAGCCTGGCGATCTCGGCCAGCACCCCTTCCACCCTTGAAAGAACGTCGGCAAGGGGCTCGTGGAATTCCTCGGCGAGGGCGATATTCCCTTCGGCGTTCATGGGTTCCTCAAAAGAGTTCGACATTGCCGATTTCGGCGGGGGAGGGCCGGCGGATGGCCGGCAGGACCGGCTCGCTGGTGCTGCGCGGCAGCAGGAACTGACGCGCCCGGCCCGTCGCGGGGTGATACTCCAGCTTCCGGCCCTGTTCGCCGCCGACGCTGCCGCCGGCATAACGGATGGATTCGTTTTCGAGAAAGCTGCGGGCGAATTCGAAATTCTTGGCGCCGATGTCAGCGAAGCCCTGGACCGTCCGTGCCCCGCCGAACAGCTTGGCCTCAAGCGTGTGGCGACTGGCGCCGCGTTTCAGGAGCCCGTTGACCAGAAGCTCCATCAAATAGACACCGAAACGTTCGGCTTCCTTTTGGCTGCCACGTTCTCCGTCGCCCGGCAACAGGAAATGGTTCATGCCGCCGATCCCGAGCACGGGGTCACGCATGCAAGCGGCGATGCAGGAGCCGAGCACGGTCGTCAGCACGGTGTCGCGATCGTCCGTGACGTGGCACTCGCCTTGTATGACATGGACCCGTTTGGGTCGGCGGGTTACCGTCAATGAAGCCTCCCGACGATCGCTTCCAGCGAGCGCCGCAGGTTCTCGGGCGTGAAGGGCTTCGTCAGATAGTTGTTGAGGCCGAGCTTGGCGCCGTCTTCGAGTACCTTGCGATCGGCATTGCCGGTCAGGATGATGAAAGGCGTGCGGCTGAGCGGCTTGCACTCGCGGATAGCCTTCAGAAGCTGAAGCCCGTCCATCTTCGGCATGTTGTAATCCGAGATGATGAGATGGCAGGGAGCGGTCATCATCATTTTCAGCGCTTGCTCGCCGTCGGCCGCGACGTGGATCTGACGGAAGCCGAGATTCTCGAGCGCGTCGCGCAGCAGCAGCCGGCTGGTCGTCGTGTCGTCCACGACAAGGATCTTCAATTGGGCGAGGAGTGACATCCCATGCTCCCTTCATTCCGATCTCGACCGGGGTCGAGTATTTCCTGGCTTATTCGTGTGAGGGGGGCCTGCCGGCCCACCGCCCCGATCTCGAAGGCGACGCGCGGCATGCCGTAGATCAGCGAGCTTGCCTCATTCTGACCAATCGTACGGGCACCCGCCTGACGCATTTGCAAAAGGCCCTGAGCCCCGTCTCGTCCCATGCCCGTCAGGATGACTCCGACGGCTTCGGCGCCCGCCGTCTTCGCGACCGACGACATCAGGACGTCGACCGACGGACGATGGCCGGAGACGGGGTCGCTCTCTCGGAGTCGGCTTTCGAAGCCGTTCCCGCGCCTGGCCACTTCGAGGTGGTATTGGCCTCCCGGCGCGATATAGACGTGGCCGGCCGCCAGCATCTCGCGATCCCTGGCCTCGGTGACGGTCGGCTTGCAGAGGCGGTCGAGGCGCTCCGAGAAGCTGCGCGTGAAATTGGCCGGCATGTGCTGGGTGATGACGGTTGGCGGGCAGTCGGCGGGAAAGCCGCTCAGCACCGTGATGAGAGCTTCGACGCCTCCGGTCGAAGCGCCGATGGCGATGATGCGCTCGGTGGCGCGATAGCTGTGCGGCGCGACTTGCGCCTGTGTCGGCGCGGCATGACGATCCTGGCGCCTGCGGCGCGACTCGCCTGCGGCACGAACCTTGTCGGCAAGTTCGCGGAACGTCCTGTCGTCCTGCAGCGAAGGCTTCGCGACGCAGTCGAACGCGCCGCTCACCAGCGCTTCGATGGTAATGGCGGCACCGCTGACGGTCAGGGTTGAGACCATGATCACAGGGCGGGGCCGGTGCTTCATCACCCGACGCAGAAAATCGAGACCGTTCATCTTCGGCATCTCGACGTCGAGGGTGATGACGTCCGGGTCGAGCGTGTCGACAAGCCGGAAGGCTTCCGTTGGGTCCGGCGCCTCGCCGACCACCTCGATGCCGGGCGCGCCGTTCAGTGCGAAAGCGATGATTTTTCGCATCGTCGCGCTGTCGTCGATGATCAGAACACGGACGGGGTTCATCGCACACCTCCCGACGCGCGACGCCATGTGGTGATGCCGTCATTGGCAAAGATGTCGGCCGCTGGACCCGAGATCCGCTCGGAATGACCGATATAGAGATAGCCCTCGGGCACCAGCACGCCGGCGAAGCGGGCCCACAGGTCTGCCTGCTTGTCCTTGTCGAAATAGATCGCGACATTGCGGCAGAAGATGACGTCGAAGGGCCTCTTCATTGGCCAGGGGGCGAAAAGATTGAGCTCTCGGAAGGCGACGAGCTGGCGCGCCTCCTCCGCCACCTGCCACCGTGTATCGCCACCGTCGCGGCTTCGGCGCAGCCAGCGGTTCCGCAGTTCGGCTGGAACGTCCTCGATCGCGTTCTCTGCATAGGCGCCGATGCGACCCTCGGCGATCATGTTGGGATCGATGTCGCTGGCCAGGAGCTTGAAGTCGTAGTCCAGCACGTCAGGCATCATCTGAAGGATGACGAGTGCGGCCGAGTAGGCTTCCTGACCGTTGGAGCAACCGGCCGACCAGATGCGCACCCGGCCGCCTTTGCGGGCGCGCTCGATCAGTCCGGGCAGCACCTTTTGGCGCAGATGGTCGAAATGGTGCTTCTCACGAAAGAACTTCGTCACATTGGTGGTCAGCGCCGCGACAAGCTTCTGGCGTTCGTCGACGGCGTTGCCGTTGGAAACGATCGCGCAATAGTCGCGGAAACTCGACAGGCCAAGGGCGCGCAGGCGTTTGGCGAGCCGGGCATAGACGAGCGCCGCCTTCGCTTCCGACAGGCTGATGCCGGCATCGTCATGGAGGATCGCCGCGATCTGCCGGAAGTCGGCGATCGTCAGCAGATACTCGCCCGGTACGAGGGCCTGCGCGTCCATGGTGGTCGAGCTGCTCAATGCACGGTTCCCGCGGTTTCCTGGGTTTGCGGCAGCACGCAATCGAGCGAGATCAGGCTGATCATGCGCCCCTCGATCGCGAGGACCCCCTTCATGAAGACGCGCGCGAGCTCCGAGGCGACGTCGGGCGTCGGCTGGATCGTGGCCGCGTTGATGGTGAGGATGTCCGACACGGCTTCGACGAGGAGGCCGACGCTCTGGTTGTTGACCTGGGTCACGATGATCACGTGGCGGGCCGTCGGTTCCGTTGGCTTGAAGCCCAGCCGCGCGGCCAGGTCGATGACCGGCAGGACCGAGCCGCGCAGATTGATCACGCCCTTCACATAGTCGGGCGAATGCGGAAGAGGGGTGGTCTGCGTCCAGCCCCTGATATCCCTGACCGACATGATATCGACGCAGAACTCCTGGCCGCCGATCCGGAAGGCGATCAGTTCGCTGTTGGCGGAAAGGTCCTTTTCGCTAGCCTGCATCATGCTGCGCTCCTTTTGCGATGGTCCGGCCGGTTCATCTCCGAACGGGTGCCGGCGACAATGGCGTCGACGTCGAGAATGACGGCGACGCGACCGTCGCCGAGGATGGTGGCCGCCGCGACGCCGAAGACGTGGCCGTAGTTGGTCTCGAGGCTCTTGATGACGACCTGCTGTTGGCCGATGATCCCGTCCACCAGGAGCGCGCTCTGCGTCCGGTTCTCCGACTCGACCATGATGGCCACGCTGTTGAACGGATCGGCTTCCTCCTCGCGGTAGCCGAGCTGCAGGCCGATATCGATGAGCGGTAGGAAGGAGCCGCGTATGGCGATGACGCGGCTCGTCTCGCCCATCCCGTGCACGTCCTGCTGCTTGGGTTGCAGCGTCTCGACGATGGCTGTCAGCGGAACGACGAGCGTCTGGCCGGCCACCGTCACCACCATGCCGTCGAGCACGGCCAGGGTGAGCGGCAGGCTGAGCGTGAAGGTGGTGCCCTGGCCCGGCCGTGAAGAGATACTGATGCGGCCGCCAAGTGCCTGGATCGAGCGCTTCACCACATCCATGCCCACCCCGCGGCCGGACACGTCGGAGATCGTGCTTGCCGTCGAAAACCCGGGGGCGAAGATGAGGTCGTCTATCTCGCCGTCGGAAAGCTGGGCATCGGGATCGATAATGCCCTTGCCGACGGCGATCTCCCTAACGCGGGCGCGGTTGATGCCGGCGCCGTCGTCGGAGACCTCGATGATGACGCGTCCTGAGCGGTGCGCGGCCGTCATGCGCACCACGCCTTGTTCGCTCTTGCCGGCCGCCACACGGTATTCCGGCTTCTCAAGGCCGTGATCGATGGCATTGCGGATCATGTGGGTGAGCGGATCGGCGAGACGCTCGATGACGGTCTTGTCGACTTCGCAGTTCTCGCCCTCCGTCACCAGGCGCACGGACTTGCCCGTCATGTCGGCGACCTCCCGCACGACACGCGACATGCGTTGGAAGATCGGACGCACCGGCTGGGCGCGGATGGCCATGACGCTGTCCTGGATCTCGCGCGTGAGATGTTCGAGATCGTCGAGGCCGACGGCGACTTCCGACAACCGGGCGATGCCAGCTTCCGTAACGCGCTGGGCCAGCATCGACTGGTTGATGACCAGTTCGCCGACGAGGTCGATCAACCTGTCGACCCGGTCGAGGTCGACGCGGATCGTGGTTTGCTGGCTCGATTGGGCCGCGGCTTGCGCCATGCCGGCCTTGATCAGCGTCTCCGTCGGGGTCAGCTTGTGCTCAGGCTGGGGCGTCACCGGGACAGACTCGACAGGCGTTTGCGCCTCGGCCAGCATTGCGGCGATGTCGGTAACCGGAATGACCTGGAAATCCGCTGTATCCGTAGCTTGCGAAGGCTCGATCGCCTTGGTGGAGACATCGAGCTCGCAGTCGAAGGTGACGAATTCGAACACCTCGCGGACGGCGCTCTCCTCGATCGACGGGTCGAGTTCGATCGTCCAGGAGAGATAGGCGCCTTCCGGGTCGAGTTCGGTGAGCAGCGGAACCTCGGAGATGTCGCACGAGATCATCACGTCGCCGAGGCGCTTCACTTCGCGCAGCAGCACGAGTGCGTCATTGGCCTTGGCATAAAGCTCCGGCTTCGGGCGGAAGGACACGACGAGAGGACCTTTCGGGGCTTCATCCGGAAGGCTGCCGAAATCGGCCGCGACCAGATCTTCCAGGGAGAAGCGGATGGGCGTGAAGCCGTTCTCGTCCGGTCCGTCGCCCTGGTCCGCGGCGGCCGGAGCAGGCGTGGCTTCGATAGCGGGGGCGGCATCGCCCGATGCGGCGCGGGTCAGCTCGGCATGGAGCTGGGCGATCCTGGCCCGGTCGAGCTCGGTGCCGTCGCGCGAGAAGCGGACGAGGTCGGCAAGGCCGTCGGCGGCCCGCAGCATGAGCTTGACCAGATTGTGGGTGATATCCAGCGCGTTCGATCGCATCAGGTCGAGGGTGGTCTCGAAGGTGTGAGCGAAGCGGACGAGCTCGTCGAGGCCGAAAGCGCCGGCACCGCCCTTGATCGAATGCACGGCGCGGAAAACGGCATTGATCGTCTCGGAGTCGCTTTCCTGCCGTTCGATTGCGAGCAGGCCGCTCTCCAGCTCGGCGAGCTGTTCCTCGCATTCCTGGAAGAAGGTCTGCTTGATGGCCGCCATCGTGTCCATGTCGGAAATGCCCCCCTGCGTGCTTAGGCGGCGACGCGATTGATCGCGCTGACGAGCTTGGCGGGATCGAAGGGCTTGACGATCCAGCCCGTCGCGCCCGCACGGCGCGCCCGATCCTTCTTCTCGTCCATGCTTTCGGTGGTCAGGACGAGGATCGGAATGCCACGGTACTGATCGTTGCTGCGTACGGCCTCGATGAAGCCGAACCCGTCGAGCCGCGGCATGTTGATGTCGGTGACGATGACGTTGGGGATCGTCGATTGCAGCACTTCGAGGCCTTGCACCCCATCCTCGGCTTGCACGACGTCCATGCCGGCCTCGCTCAGCGCGGTGCGCAGCATTTCCCGGATTGTCCGGGAATCATCGACAGTGAGAATGACCTTCTTCATTAGCTGTTCCTTGCCGAGAGATTGTCCATGACGAGACCGGCCGCCTCGAGCGCTTCGCTGAATTGCCGAGACGGGTTGGCAACTTCGAGATGCATCCCGTCATGCGACCATGTGGCGGCGGTGGAAAGCAGCACCTGAAGGCACTGTCCGCCCAGCCGCTCGACGCCGGATGCGTCGAGCGTCACGTCCTTGCCGCGATGAAGCAGGATCTCGCTGGCGAGCCGGCCAGCCGCGGTGATGTCCATCACCGGGGGCAGTCCGATGTTCACGTGCTCCTTCAGGGCAGATAATTCAGAACTCTTCCCATCCATCGACGTCTCCTGCGGCGAATGCGGTGTTGCCTTGCACTGGGTAACTGGCCTGCGACGGCACGGGTCGTTTCGACGTCGCGGGCAGGGGGGCCGAAGCAGGCGCGGGCTGGCCTTCGGCCTGGAAGCGCGACACGGCGCGGACGAGTTCCGCCACCTGGCTGCGCAACGAATGCACGGCAGCGGTGGTCTCCTCGACCATGGCTGCGTTCTGCTGGGTCGCCTGGTCCATCTGGTTGATTGCGATGTTCACCTCGCTGAGGCCGGTCGACTGCTCCTGCGAGGACGCCGCCATTTCCGAGACGAGATTGTTGATCTCGGCCACCTGGACGATGATGTTCTCGGAGACCTTGCCGGTTTCCGCCATCAGCTTCACGCCGGCGTCGACCTGCGCGGAACTGGTCGAGATCAGCGCCTTGATCTCTTTGGCCGCATCGGCCGAGCGCTGGGCGAGCGAACGCACTTCCGAGGCGACCACGGCGAAGCCGCGGCCGGCCTCGCCGGCGCGGGCAGCCTCCACGCCTGCATTGAGCGCCAGGAGATTGGTCTGGAAAGCGATTTCGTCGATCACGCCGATGATCTGCGAGATTTCACGCGAGGACTTCTCGATGCCGTTCATCGCGGCCACCGCGTTCTGCACGATCTTGCCGGAATGCTCGGCCTCGGCGCGCGCCGCGACCACTTTCTTCGCCGCCTCGCTGGCATCGGCTGTGGCACGCTTGACGCTCGCGGTGAGCTGGCCGAGCGCTGCCGCGGTCTGCTCGAGGCTGGCCGCTTGCTGTTCGGTGCGGCGCGACAGGTCGTCGGAGGCCTGGCCGATCTCGGACGAGCCACCTCCGATCGCGCTTGCCGACGCCGCGACGGAAGCGATCGCTCTTTCCAGCTCGGCTGTCGCTTCGTTGAAATCCGCCTTGAGCTGCTCGAATTCCGGTGCGACATCGGCGGCGATGCGAACTTTCAGGTCGCCCTGGGCAAGACCGCGCAGCGCGGCGTTGACCGCATCGAGCGCGATGCGCTGAGCTTCCTCGGCGGCGAAGCGGGCGGCCTCGGCCTTGCGTCGCCGTTCCTCGAGCTCCTCGAGATATGTCGACATTGCAAGGCTCGTATCGAGCATGACCGCCTTTATCAGGCAGGACAGGTTCGCGGCGAATTCGTCCTCGCCTTTGATGGAAAGCCCGAACCGTCGCGGCCAGTATTCGGCCACGACGGCCTTGATCAGTTGCTCGGCGACAACGGAATAGCTCGCTGCATAGATGCGTGGCTCGAGGCCGACCTTTGCGTGCGCACGGCCGATGGCGCGCACCGCGGCTTCGTAGGTCGGGCCGAACTCTGCGTCGGCGATGATGTTCCAGTGCTGCTCCTGCTTGCTCTTCACCGGAGCAATCTGGGCATCGTTGGCGAAGTACTTGCGGGTTTCCGGATTGGCCTTGATCTTCTCGTAGAACACAGTCAACGCCGGGCCGATCGCCTTGGCGACAACAGGCTTCAGAGATCTCAGTCGTGCCCGGCCTTCCGTGTTGAATCCGATAAAATCGAGATGATTGTTCAAAGACGTGCGGGGGCCGTCCTGGGTAGCCATAGGTAATCCAAAAATTGGGGGGATGGCACTTTTCATTCCGGATTGGCCGGCCCGGAGGGCGGCATCATGCCTATGGCCAAAAAGGCCAATCCCCGGTGCGCCCAATATCAAGACCAATTGTTTCGGCCTGATTAACGGGGTCGGCGCGCCTGGGGATAACCGCCGATCGACGCCGGCTTCATGCGGCTTCCGCCCGGCGGGAAAATATGCGACGCAAGGCGGTAGGTGGCTGCCCGGGAGAAGACCATGAAACGCTCGCACGTCAATGAGATCATCCGCGAAGGCGACTCCTTCATCCGCTCCTTTGGCTACATCATGCCGCCCTTCGCCTACTGGTCACCGGCCGAACTCAGCAAGAGGCGTCCGTCCGGCATCATCGACGCCCGACTTGGCTGGGACATCACCGACTATGGCGTGGAGAAGTTCGACGAACTCGGCCTCTTCCTGTTCACCGTACGCAACGGCCGGGCCGAGGACCTCAAGCGCGGCAGCGGTATGCTCTATGCCGAGAAGATCATGATCTCGCGCAAGGATCAGCTCTCGCCGATGCACCGTCACAACGTGAAGGCGGAGGACATCATCAACCGCGGTGGCGGCAAGCTCGTGTTGGAGCTGTTCATGTCCCATCCGGACGGTTCGATCGACGATCGCGCCGAGGTCCGCGTCCCTACCGACGGCGTCATGCGGACCCTGGCTCCAGGGGCGCTGCTCAAGCTCGATCCCGGCGAGAGCGTCACGCTCATGCCCGGCGTCTGGCATGCCTTCTGGGCCGAAGTGAGCGACGTGCTGATCGGCGAGGTCTCCACCGTCAACGACGATCTGACCGACAACATCTTCCGAGAAAAGATCGGCCGTTTCTCATCGATCGAGGAGGACGAAGAGCCTGTCCACCTCCTGGTGTCGGACTACGAGGGCTGGCTTCGGAAAAGCGCGTGACTTCGGTGGCTGCGGGCTGAAGGGACAGGTCGATGCCCAATCTCCTCTCGGTTCTCAGATCGCTGTCCGAACACAATGGCGCGTATCTGACCGACGCGCCGCAGGACTGGGCGCAGGGCCGCGCCCTGTTCGGCGGGATCGTCGCGGCCTTGTGCGCGAACACGGCCCGGCTGTCTGTCGCAGACCTGCCGCCGCTTCGTTCAGCGCAGGTGACCTTTGCCGGACCGGCGCACGGGCGCCTCGCCTTCCGGGCCGATATCCTCAGGCGCGGCAGGACTGCCACCGTGGTCAGCGTCGACTGTACCGGTGACGACAAGTTCGCGGCTCGAGTTGTGCTCACTTACGGTGCTGCTCGTGAAAGCCGGGTCCGGCATGATCGGACCGCGCGCCCACCCGTTCCGGCCCCGCAGGACTGCAACCCATTCTTTCCCGAAGGGCAAACTCCGCCCGGCTTCTTCCAGAATTTCGAAATGCGCCTTGCCGAGGGTGAGCGGCCGCTCTCCGGGGCGGCACGACCGGAGTTCGCCGTATGGGTCAGGCATGTCGAGGAGCAGGGCGTCGATCCGACGATCGCGCTCCTCGCCTTGGCCGACAGCCTGCCGCCGGCTGCCATGGTCCAGTTCCCCGCGATGGCGCCGATCAGCACGATGTCGTGGGGCATCGATTTTTTCCAACCGATCACCTCGCGTGGCTGGCACCTCCTGCGCTCGACCAGCGAACAGGCTGCGGACGGCTATTCGCTTCAGTCCATGGCAGTCTGGGACGCGCAGGGAAGACGAATTGCCGCTGGCCGGCAGGCCGTCGCTCTGTTCGTCTGATCGGCCCGCCGCGCGCAGCTTGGAGCTGTCTGTCCAACGCGATTTGCATCCATGAGGTGAAGTGCATAATAGGGGCTGATTCCGCGCCCTGGACCGCCGATGCCGTTTCTCCAATTCCCGTCTGAAAACCGCCGCTGGCTCGGAGGCGCGTTTCGCCTCACTTTCTTTTCGAGTTTCGGCCAGACTTTCTTCATCTCGCTGTCGTCGGGTGGCCGGTTGGCGTGAGAGCGCTATTCGCCGACGATCAGGCCGCGCAACTCGGCGACCTTGGCTTCGAGCAGCGCCGCATCGGCCCGCGTCTCGACATTCAGCCGCAGCAGAGGCTCGGTGTTCGAGGCGCGCAGATTGAAGCGCCAGTCGTCGAACTCCATGCTGAGCCCGTCGATGCCTTCCACGGTCGGGTTGAAACGCTGGTAGGCGTCGGCGACCTTTGCCTGGCTCGCCTTGGAATCGGCCACGGTGAAGTTGATCTCGCCGGAGCAGGGGAAGGCGGCGATGCGTTCGCCGACGGCCTCGGCAAGGCGCATGCCCGAGGCGGAAAGCTCGGCCACGACCTCCAGCCAGGCCAGCATGCCGGAATCGCAATAGGCAAAATCGCGGAAATAATGGTGGGCGCTCATTTCCCCGCCATAGATGGCGTTCTCGGCGCGCATCCTGGCCTTGAAGAAGGCGTGGCCGGTGGGGCAGACCTTGGCGACGCCGCCCGCGGCCAGGACCATGTCGATCGTGTTCCAGGTGAGCCGGGGGTCGTAGAGGACGGTTGCGCCCTTCTCGTCGCGCAGCATCGTCTCGGCGATCATCCCGACCAGATAGTAGCCTTCCACGAACCGACCGAGATGATCATAGAGGAAGCAGCGGTCGAAATCGCCGTCCCAGGCTATGCCGAGATCGGCGCCGTGGTCGACGACCGCCTGCGAGGCTTTCGCCCGTTTTTCCGGCAGCAGCGGATTGGGAATGCCGTTCGGCAGCCGGCGGTCCGGCTGGTGGTCGATCTTGATGAATTCGAAGGGCAGGTGCTTCTCGAGGAGATCGATGATCGGGCCCGCGCATCCATTGCCGGCATGGCAGACGATCTTCATCGGCTTCAGCGCCTTGGAGGCGACCTGCTGCAGCAGCCTCTCGATATAGCGGGAACGGTCGAGCGTGGACTCCAACCTTCCGCGTTCGGCATAGGCTCCGACGGCAGGCAGCTCCGTGCCCGAGAACACCAACGCCTCGATCGCCGCCAGCGCGTTGTCGCGCGTGGCGGCGGTGGCGCCTTTCAGCACCATCTTGATGCCGTTGTAGTCTTCCGGATTATGACTGGCCGTCACCATCAACCCGATATCGGCCCCGGCATCCGCGGTGTGGAAATAGACTTCCTCCGTGCCGCAAAGGCCGGCGGGAAGCACGCTGGCCCCGCTGTCGAGAAAGCCCTGGATCAGCGCTTCGGCAAGGGCGGGGCTGTCCTGGCGCATGTCGTGGCCGACGACGACTTTCCTTGCCGAAAGACTTCTCGCAGCGGCAAGGGCGAAGTGATAGGCGAAGGGCACGTTGATCTCGGCCGGAATGCGGCCGCGAATGTCGTAGGCTTTGAAAGGCGGCTTCATCCGTGCGTCATGGTCCAGGTTTCCGCCCCGACAGTGAGGCGGAAACCCTTTACCATATCCATAGGCATGGGCGGCAAGCCCGGCTGTGGATGATTAGCTGACCAGCGCCTGGTCGAGGTCGGCAATCAGGTCGTCGGCGTCCTCGATGCCGGCGGAGAGGCGGACGAAGGAATCGCTGATGCCGATCGCGGCACGTTTCTCGGCCGGAATGCTGCCATGCGTCATCAAGGCCGGATGTTCGATCAGGCTTTCGACCCCCCCCAGGCTTTCGGCCAGCGTGAAGAGCCGCGTCCGTTCCAGGAAACGCTTGGTGCCCGCCAGGTCGCGGTCGAGTTCGACCGAAATCATGCCGCCGAAGGCGTGCATCTGGCGCCGGGCGATGGCGTGCTGCGGGTGGCTGGCGAGCCCGGGATAGATGACGCGCCGGATGTCGGGACGGCGTTCCAGCCACTCGGCGATGCGTTGGCCGTTCGAGGAATGCCGCTCCATCCTGAGCGCGAGCGTCTTCAGGCCGCGCAGGGCGAGGAAGCTGTCGAACGGTCCGGAGATCGCACCGACCGCGTTCTGCAGGAACTTCAGCCGGTCGGACAGGTCCTTGTTGTCGCCGACGACCGCGACGCCGCCCACCATGTCGGAATGACCGTTGAGATATTTCGTGGTTGAGTGGACGACGATGTCGATGCCGAGTTCCAGCGGGCGTTGGAGATAGGGGCTGCAAAAGGTGTTGTCTGCGACGGTGAGCAGGCCCCTGCGCCGGGCGAGGGCCGCGATGCCTTCCAGGTCGACGATGCGCAGCAGCGGGTTCGTGGGCGTCTCGATCCAGAGCAGCTTCGTTTCCGGCCTGATCGCAGCTTCGACGGCGGCCAGATCGGTGAAATCGGCGAAGCTCACCTGGAGGCCGGCGGAGCGCTTGCGCACCCGTTCCAGCAGGCGGAAGGTGCCGCCATAGATGTCGTCCGTCGCGACGACATGGGCCCCGGAATCGAGCAGCTCGAAGATCGTGGCGATGGCCGCGAGGCCCGATGCGAAGGCAAAGGCGGCGCTGCCGCTCTCCAGATCCGCCACCGCACGCTCGAAGGCGAAACGGGTGGGGTTCTGGCTGCGCGCGTATTCGAAGCCCTTGTGCACGCCCGGGCTCTGCTGGCCGTAGGTCGAAGTCGCGTAGATCGGAACCATCACCGCGCCGGTGGTGGGGTCGTGGCTCTGGCCGCCATGAATGGTCCGGGTGGAGAAGGCGAGGCGATTGCGATTGGTCATCTCTGGCGTCTCAAATGGTTGATCAGGTCTATACGGGTGATGAGGCCGACGAATTCGTCGCCGTCGAAGACGATGGCGACCTCGTTGCGCTCGAACACGGGCAGCAGGGCGTCGAGCGTCTGGCTGGCCTGGAGCGTGTGGAGCTCGGCGGTCATGGCATTGCGGACAGGTGCGTTGAAGCGATCCCAGCGGCCGTCATACGGTCCTTCCACCACCGAAAGAATGTCGCTCTCGTCGACGATGCCGACCAGCTTGCCGTTCTCCAGCACCGGGAGCTGGGAGACGTCGGCACGACGCATCCGGCCATAGGCGGTGAGCAGGCTGTCGTCCGGCCCGACATAGACCGTGCCGCCTTCGCGGTGCGAGCGGGCGACGAGATCGGAGAGATCGCCATGCTGCTCGCGCTCGGCAAGGCCCTGCTCGGCCAGCCAGAAATCGTCGAAGACTTTTGAGAGATACTTGTTGCCGCTGTCGCAGACCAGCGTCACCACCCGTTTCGGCGAGCTTTGCTCGCGGCAATAGCGCAGCGCGGCGGCAAGCAGCGTTCCCGAGGAAGAGCCGGCGAGAATGCCCTCCCTGGCCAACAGGTCGCGCGCCGCCAGCATGCTCTGCTTGTCCGGGATGGAATAGGCTCTGGAAACCAGCGACAGATCGGCGTTGGGAGGGATGAAATCCTCGCCTATACCCTCGACCGTCCAGCTTCCCGCCTCTTCCATCTTGCCTGTCCTGATGTAGGTCGCAAGGACAGAACCGACGGGATCGGCGAGCACCATCTCGGTCTTCGGCGAGACGGATTTGAAGAAGCGACCGACTCCCGTCAGCGTGCCTCCCGACCCGACGCCGACCACCACGGCGTCGACATCTTCACCCAACTGCTTCCAGATCTCCGGGCCCGTGGTCGTCTCATGCGCCAGCGGGTTGGCGGGATTGGCGAATTGGTTGACGTAGAAGGCTCCGGGAATCTCCGAGGTGATCCTTTCGGCCAGGTCCTGGTAGTATTCTGGATGGCCCTTTCCGACATCCGAGCGGGTGAGGCGGACCTCGGCGCCGAGCGCGCGGAGGTGCTGGATCTTCTCGCGCGACATCTTGTCGGGAACCACGAGGATGATGCGATAACCCTTGGGAATGCCGACTTGGGCCAGGCCGAGACCGGTATTGCCCGCCGTCGCCTCGACGATCGTGCCGCCCGGCGCAAGCCGGCCGTAGCGCTCGGCGTCGGCGATCATCGACAGAGCGATGCGGTCCTTGATGGAGCCGCCGGGGTTCTGGCTTTCAAGCTTGACGAAGAGGCGGCATCGGCCGGTGTCGAAGCGGGTGAGTTCCACGACCGGCGTCTCGCCGATCAGCTCGAGGACAGACGAATAAGGTCCGCGCAGGCGGCTCATGGCGTTTCTCCCGTTCCAGCGAAGCCTGTCGGGCTGCAACGGCCCGGCTGCTTGCCGGATGCTACTGATATCGCAATGCGAGCTGGAATGATGGACCGCATACATCGAAAAATAGGCAGGTCAGGAGAAAAGTCATTCCTGAAGTAGATGCGGTGGGGGAATCGTTTTCTGAGTTGCCGATGGCCCGTAGCGACGCTTTCAAGGACCATTCGGTCGCCTTAACTTGGATGGGACGCTAACTAGGAGGCGGATAGATGCCTGTGAAAATGAGCAGTTTGATTGACGCATTCGAAGTCGGCAGCATGGGAAACGAGTATGACGATCGTGCGTACGTCCATCGCGTAACGGGCGAGGTCTTCATCATTTCCGACAGCGCGGGAATCTATGAGGGACCGGAGGACATGGAAGAGTCGGATGAGTTCCTCGCCCTTCCCACCAAGAGCGATCTGCGGCTCGGCCGTGACCTGGTTTTGTCCTTCGTCGGCGAGGAGGCTCCCGACGAGTGGGACAACGTCTACGACATGTTTCGCCGGAAGGGCGCCTACGGCCGGTTCAAGCAATGGCTACATGAGAAGGATAAGCTGAATGCGTGGTACGCCTTCGAGGCGGAAGCGACGAAGGAGGCTTTGCGCGAATGGTGCGAGGACAATGACCTCGTCGTCGCTGAGGAAGACTGACGCTTGATCCCGAAAGTGATGTGGAATATCCATTTCATTGAACTTTGAGTTTGGCTCAGGCATTTCGTTTTTGCGGAAAGCGATGCGTGCGAGCCCTTAGTTCTCGGGAGGAGATCATGACCGTTCGCTTTGGCCTGCTCGGCGCAGGCCGCATCGGCAAGGTGCATGCCAGGGCAGTGGCCGGCGATCCCGATGCGAAGCTGGTGGCCGTGGCCGACGCCTTGGAGACGGCGGCGAAGGAACTTGCCTCCGCCTACGCCGCCGAGGTGCGCTCCATCGAGGAGATCGAGAAGGCAGGGGATATCGACGCCGTGGTGATCTGCACCCCGACGGACACGCATGCCGAGCTCATCGAGCGCTTCGCGCGGGCAGGAAAGGCGATCTTCTGCGAGAAACCGATCGACCTCGATGTCGATCGCGTCGAACGATGCCTGGGAGTGGTCGACGAGACCGGCGCGACCTTGATGGTCGGCTTCAACCGGCGCTTCGATCCGCATTTCGCAGCCGTACGAAAGGCGATCGACGATGGCGCGATCGGCGAGGTCGAGATGGTGGTCATCACGTCGCGCGACCCTGGCCCGCCGCCTTATGACTACATCACCCGGTCGGGCGGCATATTCCGCGACATGACGATCCATGATTTCGACATGGCGCGCTTCCTGCTCGGCGAAGAGCCTGTCGCCGTCAGTGCGCAGGCGTCTGTGTTGGTCGACAAGAAGATCGGCGCGCTCGGCGATTACGACAGCGTCAGCGTTCTCCTGCGCACCGCGTCCGGCAAGCAAGGCATGATCTCCAATTCGCGTCGCGCCACCTATGGCTACGATCAGCGGATCGAGGTGCACGGATCGCAGGGCATGGTGGCGGCGGAAAACCAGCGGCCGGTGTCGATCGAGATCGCCAATTCGGGCGGCTTCACGCGGCCGCCGCTCCACGATTTCTTCATGACGCGCTACACCCAAGCCTATGCCAGCGAGATCGCCGCCTTCGTCGCCGCGATGAGCAAGGGCCGGAAAGCCTCGCCGAGCGGGCAGGACGGGCTCAAGGCGCTGGCCCTCGCCGAGGCGGCGCTGCGCTCGGTGAGGGAAGGCAAGACGATCAGCCTGGGAGATGGCGCATGAGCGACCAGCGCAATGCCGGGACAAGGGCGATCGTCACGGGCGGCGCACAGGGCATAGGCTTCGCCGTCGCACGGCAGCTCGTCACGGAAGGCTGCAAGGCGCTGGTCCTTGTCGGCCGATCGCCGGACAAGGGATCGCTGGCCGTGACGGCGCTCGAGAAGCTCGGCGCCGAGGCGATCTTTGTCACCGCCGACATGTCGAAGCCCGACGAATGCGAAGGCGCTGTCGAAGCAGGGCTGAAGCGGTTCGGCAGCATCAACGGGCTGGTCAACGCCGCTGCTTCCTCGGCGCGCGGCACGTTGGTCGACACCACCCCGGAGCTTTTCGACAGTCTGTTCGCCACCAATGTGCGCGGCCCTTTCTTCATGATGCAGGGCGTCGTGCGCCACCTGCTCGCGGAGAAGAAGCCCGGCGCGATCGTCAACGTGCTGTCGATGTCTGCCCATGCCGGCCAGTCCTTCCTGACGGCCTATTCGGCGAGCAAGGGCGCCCTTGCCGTGCTCACCAAGAATGTCGCCAACGCCTATCGGGCAAACCGCATCCGCTGCAACGCCGTGCTGCCGGGCTGGATGGACACGCCGGGCGAAGCGGCCGTGCAGGCGAAGTTCCACGGCGCCGGGCCGGATTGGCTGGAAAAGGCCGAAGCCGCGCAGCCGATGGGGCAACTGGTCAAGCCCCACCAACTCGCCGTGCTGGTCGCCTACATGCTGAGCCCGCAATCTGGCGTCATGACCGGGTCCTTGGTGGATTACGACCAGAATGTTGCGGGGGTGATCGGGGAGTAGGATCTCCGCTTTGTTTGCACCCCAAACAGCCATTACTGCCGCTCGGCGGCATTGTTCTGCACGGTTGGTGGGTGCGGATACGGAACGGAATGGCAACTGTGTTCTAGGCGAAGCATTTGCGGTCGCGGCCCGTTCGCTTTGCTCGGTGCCGGCCCAAGGATGCTTCTATGTCGACGCCAATCGCAAACGTTTGCGATTGGTGAAGGGCTCAACGCAGATCGTCATCCTCGGGCGCGAGCCCGCGCTAGCGGGCGAGTTGACCCGAGGATCCGTTCCGTTCCATTGCGGCCGGCCGCCCGGCGGTGCAGAACGAAGCACCGCACCGGCACCTGCGTTCCCTCAGGATGCATGAAGACTGTAGCCGTCAACGGGAATGTCCAGCAGGACAGACGGGATGGCATCTCAGTGCCGCCCAATCATCTCACCTCCACCCACCGCCGCTCCTCGAACGACCGCGCCATGGCGTGCACGGTGCGCTCGATCTCCAGGCCTTCATCGAAGCCGATCACATTGGCCGGCCGGCCCTCGATCGCCGCGATCAGCTCGTGGCATTCGATGGTCTTCAGGTCGTTGAAGCCCAGCCCATGGCCGGGCGCGGGGATGAAGCGGCCGTAGGGCTCGTGCCGAGGTCCGGAAAGGATCGTGCGGTAGCCCTGTTCGGTCGGGCGATCCGATGTCACGTAAAGCTGGACCTCGTTGAAGCGTTCCTGGTCGAAGAGGATCGATCCTTTCGAGCCGAAGATCTGCAGCGCGATGCGGCCCTTGCGGCCCCAGGCCGAGCGGTTGACCAGCAAGGTACCGGATACCCCGTTCTCCAGGTGGATCAGGCTCGACGCGATGTCGTAGGTCTCGACGGCCCGCCGAGCGCCCCCGTCCGTGGGGCGGTCGGCATAGGGCCTGGCCATGTCGCACATCACTTCGGCGACGCGGCCGAACAGGTTCTGGATCAGCGACAGGGGATGCACGGCGAAATCGTCGAGCGCTCCATAGCCGGAAGCCGCCTCGTGCTTCCAGAAGAACGGCGCGTCGGGGTCGGCCATGAAATCCTCGTCCATTTCGATGCGCAGATGATTGACCTTGCCGACAGCGCCCTCGGCCAGCAGCGTCTTGACGTGGCGGATGGCTGGACCCTGGATGTAATTGTAGCCGAGCACCGCGACCTTGCCGGATTTTCGAGCGGCGTCGGCCATGGCCTGTGCCTCCGCGAAGGACGGCGCCATCGGCTTCTCGCACCAGAGGTGCTTGCCCGCCTCGAGCGCCGCGATGGCCATTTCGGGATGAAACTGGTTGGGCGTCGTCAGGGAGACGACATCCACCTCACGGTCGGCGATGACGGCGCGCCAGTCCCCCGAAGCCTTGGCGAAACCGAATTCGCCGGCGCGCCTTTCCGCCAGCGCGGCATCGACCTCGCCAAGATGCGCAAGTCGGATTCCCGGCGTATCGCCAAAGGCCAGGTGGACGGCGTTCCAGGCCATGGCATGGCACTTGCCCATGAAGCCGGAGCCGATGAGTCCCACTCCGATCATGCTTTCGCTCCTCCACTGTCTCGGCAGAAATAGTCCATTTCCGGCCAAGGCGGAATGATCAATTCATTTCGTGGACATCAAGGGGCGGCGCCTGTAGGCTCGCCAACGGGTTTGAAGTTCCCCTGGCGTTGATGATATCAGGCCTCACATCCGAAACCGCGCTGTATCGAAAGCCCGGCGGCCAAGCGAATTGGACTCGCTGCCCGGGGAAAGCAGGCCGAGCATGAACGCTGAACCGCAATTGCCTCGCGACTTCGAAACGCTTCGGGCGCGGATCCTTGAGAAACGGGACGAGCTGCCGAAACGTATCGCCCAGATCGCGGCGTTCTCGCTCGACAATCCGGACGAGATCGCCTTTGGCACCGCCGCCAGCATTGCCGCCTCGGCCGGCGTGCAGCCCTCGACCCTGATCCGTTTCGCGCAGCATCTCGGCTTCGACGGCTTCACCAGCCTCCAGGCGGTGTTCCGCGAAAGACTTCGCGAGCGCAACAATTCCTACGAGGAGCGCCTGAAGGCGTTGCGCGGCGGTGCCGGGCAGACCAAGGGCGGCGCCATCATGCGGGGTTTCATCGACGCGGCGAGCCGGTCGCTCGAATCGATCTCGCGAAGCCTGGACGACGAAAGCTTCGAGCGTGCCGTGGCCAAATTGGCCGGCGCCGAGACCATTTTTCTCCTCGCCCGTCGGCGCGCCTACCCGATCGCCAGCTACATGGCCTACGCGCTGGGCAAGCTGAAGATCTCCCACCAGCTCGTCGAATCCGCCTCCGGCCTGGAGCCCGAAATGATTTCCTTCGCGACGCCGCGGGATGCGGTGATCGCGGTGAGTTTCTCGCCCTATGCGGCCGCGACCATCGACAATGCGCGGCAGCTTTCGGACCAGGGCGTGCCGGTCATCGCCATCACGGACAGTTCCTTCTCCCCGCTGGCCCAGTCGGCCACGGAATGGTTCGAGGTCGCCGAGGCCGATTGCGCCGGTTTCCGCTCGCTGTCGGCCACCATGGCGCTCGCCATGGCGCTGACCGTCGCCGTTGCCGAGCGTCGTCAGGAAATCTGAACTCTGCAGATTTTCCGAGAACACATGTTCCATATTGACCATGCAATGGAACTAATATTGCATGCATGCGCCAAAGCGGCAGGAGGTCGTGGTAAAGGCGCGCGAGCGCCTTCGGTCGTGGGAGGAGACCATGGCGGCAGCTCGAGGCGACGGAGAGGCGCAGCTTGACGTCATCACCATCGGCCGTGCTTCGGTCGATCTCTACGGTCAGCAGATCGGCTCGCGCCTGGAAGACATAAGCTCCTTCGCAAAGTCGGTCGGTGGATGCCCTGCCAACATCGCCATCGGCACGGCCCGGCTCGGGCTCCGCTCGGCGCTTCTCACCCGCGTCGGCGACGAGCAGATGGGCCGTTTCATACGCGAGCAGCTTCAGCGCGAAGGGGTATCCGTCCGCGGCCTCGTCACGGACCCGGCGCGGCTCACGGCGCTGGTGCTGCTCTCGGTCGAGGACGAGGGCGTCTCCCCGATGATCTTCTATCGCTCGGACTGCGCCGACATGGCGCTCTCGCCCGACGATGTGGACGAGGCCTTCGTTGCTTCGGCGCGCGCCGTCGTCGTCACCGGCACACATTTTTCGCGGGACAACAGCGAGGCGGCGCAGCGCAAGGCGATCCGCATCGCCAGGGAGAACGGCGGCAAGGTCGTCTTCGACATCGACTACCGGCCCAATCTGTGGGGGCTTGCCAGCCATGCGGAGGGCTTCGAGCGCTATGTGAAGTCGGACAAGGTCTCCGGAAAACTCCAGACCGTGCTGCCCTATTGCGATCTCATCGTCGGCACTGAGGAAGAGATCATGATTGCCTCCGGCACCGACGAGGTGTTGGGCGCGCTCAAGACGATCCGCTCGCTGTCGACGGCGACCATCGTGCTCAAGCGCGGGGCGATGGGCTGTATCGTCTATGACGGGCCGATCAGCGACGATCTGGAGGACGGCGTTGTCGGCAAGGGGTTCCCGATCGAGGTCTTCAACGTGCTCGGCGCGGGCGATGCCTTCATGTCCGGCCTGCTGCGCGGCTGGCTGGGCGGCGAGAGCCTGGAGACGGCGGCCACCTGGGCCAATGCCTGCGGCGCCTTCGCCGTGTCGCGCCTGCTCTGCTCGCCGGAATATCCGACCTGGGAGGAGTTGCAGTTCTTCCTCCGCAACGGCAGCCCGCACCGCGCCTTGCGCAAGGACGAGACGATCAACCGGATTCATTGGGCGACGACGCGCCGGCGGGCCATCCCGACATTGATGGCGCTTGCGGTCGATCACCGTGCCCAGCTCGAGGACGCCGCCCGCAGGGCCGGCGCGGCTCCCTCACGCATCGGCGATTTCAAGGTTCTGGCCGTCAAGGCGGCCGCTCGCGTCGCCGCCGGTCGCGACGGTTATGGCATGCTGATCGACGAGCGATTTGGCCGCAAGGCGATGTTCGAGTTCGCCAAGCATCCCTTCTCCTGGCTTGGCCGGCCCGTCGAATTGCCGGGCTCGCGCCCGCTGCGCTTCGAGTTCTCGCAGGACGTCGGCTCGCAGCTTGTGGAATGGCCGGTCGAGCACTGCATCAAATGCCTGTGCTTCTATCATCCGGACGACCCGCCCGCTCTGAAGAGCGAGCAGCAGGAGAAGCTGCGCAGCCTCTATGATGCCGCGCGCAAGGTCGGCCGTGAACTGCTCGTCGAGATCATTGCGGGAAAGCACGGAAAGCTCGCGGACGACACCGTGCCGCGCGCACTGGAAGAGCTCTATGCGCTCGGCATCAAGCCCGATTGGTGGAAGCTCGAGCCGCAGGCTTCGGCGGACGCCTGGGCGAAGATCGAGGCCGTGATCGCAGCCAACGATCCCTATTGCCGGGGCGTCGTTCTGCTCGGGCTCGAGGCGCCGCATGACGAACTGGAAGCGGCCTTTTCCGCGACGGCCGACGCACCCGTCGTGAAGGGCTTCGCGATCGGGCGAACGATCTTCATGGACGCAGCCGAGCGATGGCTGTCCGGGGCGATCTCGGACGAGGCCGCGATCGCGGACATGGCCGCTCGCTTCGAGAAATTGACCGAAGCCTGGCTTGCCGCGCGCAGCCGCAACGCGGCATAATTTTCGCGGGAGGAAGACATCATGGCCAAGACCATCCGCCTGACCATGGCGCAGGCGCTGACCCGTTACCTCGCGCGGCAGATGACCGAGATCGACGGAGGGAAGCTGCCCTTTTTCGGCGGGGTCTGGGCGATCTTCGGCCACGGCAACGTGGCCGCGCTCGGCGAGGCGCTCTATCAGGTCCGCGACGAGTTGCCGACCTTCCGGGCTCATGCCGAGCAGGCGATGGCGCATGCGGCGATCGCCTACGGGAAGGCCCATTTCCGCCGTCGCGCGATGGCGGCGACCACGTCGATAGGCCCGGGCGCGACCAATCTGGTGACGGCCGCCGCGGTCGCCCATGTCAACCGCCTGCCGCTGCTGCTGCTGCCCGGCGACGTCTTCGCCAACCGCATCCCGGATCCGGTGCTGCAGCAGGTGGAAGATTTCGGCGACGGGACCGTGTCGGCCAATGATTGTTTCCGCCCGGTCTCGCGCTATTTCGATCGCATCACCCGACCCGAGCAGATCGTGCCGGCGCTCGGACGCGCCATGCAGGTGCTGACCGACCCGGCCGAATGCGGACCGGTGACCCTGGCCCTCTGCCAGGATGTGCAGGCGGAAGCCTACGACTATCCCGAGAGCTTTTTCGAGGAGAGGCTATGGACGCAGCGCCGCCCACGGCCCGATCTCGGCGAGTTGAAGGCTGCCTCCGAAGCCCTGCGCCGTGCCCGCAAGCCGTTCATCATCGCCGGCGGCGGGGTGCTCTATGCGGAGGCTTCCGGCGCCTTGGCACGTTTGGCGGAGTCGACCGGCATTCCCGTCTGCGAGACGCAGGGCGGCAAGTCTTCCCTGCCCGACGACCATCCGCTCAACATGGGAGCGGTCGGCGTCACCGGCACCTCGGCCGCAAACCGGCTCGCCGAGGAGGCCGATGTGGTGCTCGCCGTCGGCACCCGGCTCCAGGACTTCACCACAGGCTCCTGGGCGCTGTTCAAGAACAGCGGCAAGACGATCATCGGCCTCAACATGCAGCCTTTCGATGCCGGCAAGCACAGGGCGCTGACCGTGGTGGCCGACGCGCGGGAGGGCTTGCAGGAACTGGAGAAGGCGTTGGAGGGCTGGTCGGCCCCCGCCAGCTGGACGGAGAACGCCGGAGAGGGCAAGGGAGAATGGCGGCAGGCTGCCGCCAAGGCGACGGCCGCCACCAACGCGGCCCTGCCTTCTGATGCCCAGGTGATCGGCGCGGTGCAGCGGGTGATGGGGTCGGGCGTCACGCTGCTTAATGCCGCCGGCGGGCTGCCGGGCGAGTTGCACAAGCTGTGGCAGGCCGGCAAGCCGGGCTCCTATCACGCCGAATACGGCTATTCCTGCATGGGCTACGAGATCGCCGGCGGGCTGGGCGTCAAGATGGCCAAGCCCGAAGAGGAGGTCGTCGTCATGGTCGGCGACGGCTCCTACCTGATGCTCAATTCGGAGATCGCGACCTCCGTGATGCTGGGCCTCAAGCTCACTATCGTGCTTCTCGACAACAGGGGCTTCGGCTGCATCAACAGGCTGCAGATGAGCGCCGGCGGCGCCAGCTTCAACAATCTATTCAAGGACGCGCGACACGAGATGCTGCCCGACATCGACTTCGCCGCCCATGCCGCGAGCCTCGGAGCGATCGCGGAGAAAGCGGCGGGGATCGCCGATCTGGAGGCCGCACTCGAACGGGCAAAGACGAACACGCGCACGACCGTGCTGGTGATCGAGACCGATCCGCTCGCCGCCACCGAAGCCGGCGGGCACTGGTGGGACGTCGCCGTGCCGGAGGTCAGCCCGCGCCGCGAGGTCGAGGCGGCGCGGCGGGAGTACGAGGAGAAGGTGAGGCTGCAGAGGGTGGGGGAGTAGTCGCAGGTTTTGGGCGGGATTCACGGCGCGCGAAATCCTCCGCGCCGGCAATAGAGGGGAACGAAATGATCCGCATCGGGGCGAACCCAATCGGCTGGTCGAACGACGACATGCCGGAGATCGGCGGCGATATTCCGCTGGAAACCTGTTTGAGGGAGGCTAAGGCGGCGGGTTTCGCCGGGATGGAACTGGGCAACAAATTCCCGCGCAACGCCGCGGAGCTGCGGCCGATCCTGGAGAAATTCGGCCACGACCTCGTCGGCGGCTGGTACTCCACCGAGCTTCTCACCCGCAATGTGGCCGCCGAGCTCAAGGCCGCCAAGGCGCACGCAAAGCTGCTCAGGGAAATGGGCTCGAAGGTCTTCATCGCTGCTGAGACCTCCAATGCGGTCCACTCCAACCGCAAGCTGCCGCTCTCCGCCCGGCCGATCCTGCCAAAGAAGGCCTGGAAGCAATTCGGCGAGCGCTACACGAAATTCGCCGAAGCGATAGGAGAAACCTACGGCCTCCAGCTCGTCTATCACCATCACATGGGCACGGCCGTGCAGTCCGAGGCCGATATCGACCGTTTCATGGCGATGACCGGCAACGCGGTGCATCTCCTGCTCGACACCGGCCACGCCACCTGGGGCGGCGCCGATCCGGCGCGCCTCGCACGCCACTACAAGGCCCGCATCTCGCATGTCCATTGCAAGGACATCCGCGAAGCCGTCATGTGGCAGTCGAACCGCGAGGACTGGTCGTTCCTGGACTCGGTCCTTGCCGGTGTCTACACCGTCCCCGGCGACGGCATGATCGACTATGTGCGTGTGCTGAAGGAGCTGAAAGGCTATTCCGGCTGGGTCATCGTCGAGGCCGAGCAGGACCCGAAAAAGGCCAAGCCGTCGAAATACGCAAAGCTCGGCCACAAGAACCTCTCCGGCTTCCTCGCCGAAGCGGGATTGATCTGATCGAGGTGAGACTTGGTGACCAGGGACAACGAGCATCCATTCTTCCGGCCGCTGTGGCGGCGCATCGCTGTCGTCCTCGTCTGCGTGGGATGGGCGGCGCTCGAATTCGCGACCAACGCGCCGATGTGGGGCATGATCGCGCTAGGCTTCACCGCCTATGCCGTGTGGGCGTTCCTCCTGACCTATAATCCGCCCACGGAGACCAAGGAGTAGGACGATGTCTCGACTGCTGGTGAAGCCTGGGAAGGGCAACGGTCTTGTCACCCGCGTGACGCCGGAAAGCGCCGGCTGGACCTATGTCGGCTTCGACCTCCACCGGCTGAAGCCGGGCGAGAGCGTGTCGGCCGAGACAGGCGGCCGCGAGGCGTGCCTGGTTTTCGTCAGCGGCAAGGGCAAGGCCTCGGCGGCGGGGCAGGAATTCGGCCTGCTCGGCGCCCGCATGTCGCCCTTCGAGGGAAAGCCCTGGTCGGTCTATGTGCCGCAGGGCTCGGACTGGTCGGTGACGGCCGAGACCGGGCTCGAACTCGCCGTCTGCTCGGCGCCCGGCCTCGGCGGCGGCCTCCCGGCGCGGGTGATCGCGCCTGACAGCCTCGGCCAGGAAACCCGCGGCAAGGGCACCAACACGCGTTACGTCACCAACATATTGCCAGAAGGCGAGCCGGCCGACGCGCTGCTGGTGGTGGAGGTCATCACCCCGGGCGGTCACACCTCCAGCTATCCCCCGCACAAGCACGACGAGGACAATCTGCCCGCGGAATCGCTGCTCGAGGAGACCTACTATCACCGCCTCAACCCGCCGCAGGGCTTCGCTTTCCAGCGCGTCTATACCGACGACCGTTCGCTGGACGAGGCCATGGCGGTGGAGGATGGCGACGTCGTGCTGGTGCCCCGGGGTTACCACCCATGCGCTGCCTGCCACGGCTATGATCTCTATTATCTCAACGTCATGGCGGGCCCGAAACGTACCTGGAAGTTTCATAATGCCAGGGAGCACGAGTGGCTGCTGCGGGGGTGAGGCGGTCGGCGGTTTCTATCAAGCGCCAGTGTGCGACGGTCGCAGCGCGGTTATGGTTCCACTGCCGCACCGCTTCAATCCGGCACCGGCTCGGGATCAAGGATCGAGCACGAGGGCAGCCGCAGGTTCTGCACCGCAGGGCGTCCGGCCGCCAGGGCACGGAATGGATACTCGGATCAACCTCGCCGTCGCTTCGCTCGGCTCGGGTCCGAGTATGACG
>Ga0182740_1000255_pt1 | contig 81595 bp, 74 predicted proteins | sample eDN5th37CKraftBY_FD_128872 | JGI IMG/M metagenome (GOLD analysis project Ga0182740, IMG submission 128872) | Enriched backyard soil microbial communities from Emeryville, California, USA - eDNA 5th pass 37_C Kraft BY (version 2) (version 2) | ecosystem: Environmental > Terrestrial > Soil >...
TGGCGATGCGCTGGCGCTCGCCGCCCGACAGCATGCGGCCGCGCTCGCCGGCCTGGGCTTCGAGGCCGTCCGGATTGCGCACGATGAAGTCCAGCGCCTGTGCGCGGCGCGCTGCGTCGCGCACTTCGTCGTCGGAGGCTTCCGGCCGCCCGACCCGAAGATTGTCGGCGATCGAGCGGTTGAACATCAGCACCTCTTGGAACACCACGCCGATGTTGCGGCGAAGCGCGGCGAGCTTGATGCCGCGGATGTCCATGCCGTCGATCTTGATCGAGCCCGACTGCGGATCGAAGACGCGGTGCAGTAGCGCAAGCGCAGTCGATTTGCCCGCTCCGGTCGGTCCGACCAGCGCGATGGTTTCGCCAGGCAGCGCCGTGAACTTGAGATCGGACACCGCCGGCCGCTTGCCGTCGTAGGAGAACGAGACGTCGGAAAACTCGATCAGGCCGCGGACGCGGCCCGGATCGATGGCGTCGGGCCGGTCGCGCACCTCCGGCAGAGTGTCGGCCACCTCGAAGAATTCGCGCAGGCGCGGGGCGTCCTGGAACAGGCGGTTGGCGAATGTCACCGCCTGTTCGAGGCGCATGACCAGCATGCCGGCAAGGCTGGTGAAGGTGATGATCTCGCCGACGGAGGTGAGGCCGCGCATGTTCAGCCAGATGCCGACGACGAAAATCATCAGCACCGTGAGCGTGGTCGAGGCGCGCGTCAGCACCGCGCAGATCGCCCACCACGACAGCACCGGCATCTGCGCGCTGAGGAGGCGCGCGGCGACGTCGCGCAAGCCGCCGACCTCGGCCTCGACGCGCGAGAAGCTCTGCACCAGGGCGACGTTGCCGAGCGCATCGGAGGCGCGTTCGGCAAGATCGCCATGATGACGCTCGACCGTCCGCTGCCCGGACTCGGCCTTGTGGAACACCAGCGCCGTCAGCCCGGCGAACACGACGCAAAGGATGATGAGAAGGATCGCCAGCCGCCAGTTCAGGAACAGCGACAGCGGCAGCAGCACGATCAGCGTCACCAGCGCGGCGAGGTGCTCGCGGAAGAAGCCGAGCCACAGCCACCACAATGCATCGGAGCCCGTCAGCATGATCTTCATCAGCCGTCCGGAATGCACCCCGCCGTGGAAGCTCAGCGGCAGTTGCAAGATGTGCTCGAAATAGTCGGTCATGACCGCGAGGCGACGGCGGTGCGACAGCCGGTCGGCGTGCAGCGCGATCAGCGCCCCGCACAGGATGGTGAACAGGCCGAAGCCGACCCAGGCCGCGAGCAGCGTTGCCAGGTCGGTCCAGGCGGGCGCCGTGGCCCTGGCCTGGGAGCCGGCCAGCGCGTCGACGATGCGGCCGAACAGGATCGGCTCGGCGAACTGCGCCGCGGCCAGCGACATATTGGCGATCGCGAGCGTCCAGCCGAGCGACTTCTCGCTGCCGAGCAGTCCGAGCACGCGAATATACATCCGAAGGAAGTTCATGATCTGGACGTCAGCGCATCCCGATTGCCGTTATCCGGGCCGCGGCCCCCTTGAATCGGGGGGATCCGTCCGCTGCCGGTGATCCGATGAACGACCATAGCATGTTTTGCGAGCCGCCATTCCAGGCTCGAAACGGCCGCCACAGCCCGTTCCCCGGCGAAATTCACCTTATGACGAGGTTCTCCACTCGCCCGTTGCTTCCTTGGTTTCGCGGGACTCGTATGGAAGATAAGATGCAAATGGAATATAGAAATCTTGAATTGTCGTTCGTCCGATACGGCGAACTCGTTTTGCGGCCCCGGGGAACCGCGAACGGAACGACCGGTTGGACGAGCCGGTTCGTCACCTGCGTGGCGCGTCCGCGGAGGTGAATCGGAGCGGGTCATGACCAATATTCCCACCGAGCTTCTGCGCACTCTCATTGCTGTCGTCGATCTGCGGAGTTTCACCAGGGCAGCGCAGTCGCTCGGCATCACCCAGCCCGCGGTCAGTGCGCAGATCAAGCGGCTGCAGACCCTGCTCGATACCGACCTTCTGGATAAGAGCGCGCCCGGCGTCAGTTTAACGTCGTCCGGCGAGTTGATCGTCAACTACGCGCGCCGTCTGCTGTCCATCAACGATCAGATTCTCGATATCGCCGGACCGCGGCCGCCGGAAAAGATGATCCGTATCGGCATCACCGGCGATTTCACGGCGGCGGGGATCGCTCTGGGGCTGGCCTGCCTGCGGGTGCGGCGGCCGGACCTGCGCTTTGGGGTTTACACCGGCAGTATCGACGTGCTGCTGCGCGAATTGCGCGAAGGCGAAACCGATCTCGTGGTGTGGGTTTCGGCGGCCGGCCCGACGCTTGAGACGCGGCACGCCTGGGTCGAGCCGCTCGTCTGGGTGCGGGCGCCGGCGACATGGATCGACCCGATGGGGCCGGTGCCGCTGGTGGGCTATGGCGAGGAGTGTCTGTTCACGCGAAGCGCGATGGCAGTGTTGAGCGAGGCCGGGCGAGCGTGCGAGCTTGCATTCCGCGGACCGAGCCTGGCGAGTCTCGGGGCCGCGGTGGCGGCGGGCTTCGGCGTGATGGGACTGCCGCGCAGCCGCGCCGACCTGCCCGGCATCACGGTATGGCCCGACGCGCCGCTGCCCAAGCTGCCGGACGTGTATTCCGGCATTTACGTGCGGTCGGGCGCCGACGCCCACGACCGGGAAACGGTCGCCGACACCATTGCCGCGGCACTCGATCCGCAGATGAATTCAGCGGGGGCGGATGCCGGGCATCCGATCGCGGCTGCCGGTTCCGCAGGCTGATCCGCCTGTCCTCAGTTGGCCTTACGCTCCGCTAGAGGCGGCAGGAACGAGGCATCGAACGCCTCGGCGGCTTGGGCCTTGTCCTTCTTGAGCTCGTGGGCCAGCGCGATCTCGCTGATGGCCTTCGCAAACCGCGCTTGGTCGATGCCGCCATAGCCGTTGGCTTTGACCTCCGGCGTGACGATATTGTCCTTGATTGCCATGCGTAGCCGCTCCAGCTCGACGGACTTGCGCGCTTCGTCGTTGCGCTTGACCACCGATTCCACGGCGGCCGTGGGGTTGCGCACCGTCTCCTTCAACCCTTTAAGGAAAGCGCGAAGGAAGCCCTTCACGGCGTCGGGGTTCTCGGCGGCAAGCTTCGGGCTGACGATGATGGCATTGCCGTAGAGATCGAGGCCGTAGTCGGCCATCGGCATCACCACGATGTCGTCGTTCGGAACGCCCATCGACTTGAGATTGATGAAGGACGAGAACGACAGGCCGGTGATGGCGTCGACCTGGCCGTTTTGCAGCATCGGATCGCGCACCGGAATGCCGATGTTCTCGATCCTCACCTTGGCGGTGTCGATGTCGTTCGCCTTGGCGAAAATCTTCCATTGCGCGTAGGCGGGGTCGGCGGCGGGCGCGCCGAGCGTCTTGCTCTCCAGATCCTTCGGCGTGGTCACGCCGCGGCTTTTGCGGGCGATGATGGCGAAGGCCGGCTTGTTGTAGACCATGAACACGGCCTTGATCCCGTTCGACGAGTTGGTGTCGCGATATTTGATCAGGGCGTTGATGTCGGCGAAGCCGAAGTCGTAATTGCCCGACGCGACGCGAGTGATCGGCTCGGTGGGTGTCGATGCGGGTTCGACGGCGATGTCGAGGCCTTCGGCCTTGAAGTAACCCTTGTCGATCGCGACCACGAAGGGCGCAGCCGGGCCCTCGAGCTTGGAATCGAGCGACAGCTTGAGACGGGTTTGCGCCAACCCCGGCCCGCACGAGCAGAGCGCCATACACACCGCCGCGAGGGCGGCACGGCCGGGTCGGAATGTTGTGAGCATGTTCATGTCGCGGCCTTCGATATCGGCGATCCCAGCACCCGCAGCGCGTCGCAGAAATTGTCCTGTTGCTCAGCAAAGAGTATGGCGATTGAAAGAGCAAGGCGGGCACGTTTGAATCGGCCCTTGCTCCCCATCGATTCTGCATTCTGCGGCGATCCGCGCTGTGACAGCCGTCACGCACCCTTGTCGCGCGGTCGGCGCAGAGCCTGATGCCGGACGCGGCAGCCGCCTTTGCGAGATGCCGCCTTTTGTCGCGGCCGATGCTTGATCGCCAGGCAAGACAAGTTGCCGCAACGATTGGCCTTGCCGGCGCCCCAAGATGAACACTTGTTCGGCAAGATTACGAAAACATCATGCGCGGCAGCCTTTTGCCGCAGGAACGCAGCCCTAGATCGTTCGTTGAGTTCCCGAGCCTCGAACAAGAGGCGGCCAACGAAAGGTGCGAAACCATGCGAAGCCGATCTCATCGTGCGGTTGCCGCGGCTGCTGCGGCGGCGATTGCTTTGACCTCGGTGGCCTTCACTCCGGCGACGGCCGCCCTGGCCGCCAAGCAACAGGCCCATCAACAGGCGATGGGCTCGTCTCAGGCGACGGATTTCAGCGCGCGTCGTCGTGCGCCACGCAATCATGCCGCGGATCGGGCTGTGCTTGGCGCGGTCGCCGGACTGTTCGGCACCATCGCGGTGATGGCTGCGCGTGATCGTTACGAGCGGCGCTATCGCTATGGCTACTATGGAAATCCCTACTACGGCCCGCCGCCGTATGCGTACCGTCACGGACCCTATTATCCATACTGACGGCCGCCCGTGTCGCGACAGCGGGGCGCGGCCGGACGGGCGAATGAGAAAGGCGCCGGACGTCGCGGCGCCTTTTTCGTGCGTTCGACACGCGGGCGTAAACCGATGTTCATGTCGGATCGTGTATCGTCGGAGCATGGGTGATTCGCTCGGACGGCTTTACAATCAGGTGATGGCGGCCAGGGAGGCCGATCCGTCGGTTTCGCGGACGGCGAAGCTGTTGCGCTCGGGCCGCCCGAAAATGGCCAAGAAGCTCGCCGAGGAAGCGATCGAAGTCGTCATCGACGCCATGAACGGCGAGCGCGAAGCGGTGGTGCGCGAAAGCGCCGACCTTCTCTACAACCTGGTGGTGTTGTGGGCGGAGGCCGGCGTGCGGCCCCAGGATGTCTGGGACGAAATGGCGCGCCGGGAGCGGCTGTTCGGTCTTGCCGAAAAGCTGCCCAAGAAATTTCGGGACGGTGCGCCGCGCCGAAAAGTCGTCATGTTCTCGAACCGCCGCTTGTCGCGGTCGCGCTAACCTCTCCAATCTTCTCGCTCGTGGACAACACGGTCCGCCGCAGCTAAGCAAGCGCCCCATGCTCCGCCGCCTTTATGACTGGTGCGTTGCCGCCGCTGGCCGCCCTTATGCCGCCTGGCTGATGGGCGCTATCTCATTCGTGGAAAGCTCGTTCTTTCCCATTCCCCCGGATGCGATGCTGGTGCCGATGTCGCTGGCGCGGCCGGATCGCGCCTGGTTCTACGCCCATGTCTGTACGCTGACGTCGGTGGCCGGAGGCGTGCTGGGCTATCTGATCGGCGCGGTGCTCTACGACTCGGTCGGGCTCTGGCTGATTCAGCTCTACGGCTACGGCGACAAGGTCGAGGCCTTCCGCGAGGCCTATGCGCAGTGGGGCGCCTGGATCATCCTGCTCAAGGGGTTGACCCCGATCCCCTACAAGATCGTAACCATCACGTCGGGGTTTGCCGGATACAACTTCCTGATGTTTGTGGTGCTGTCGCTGATCGCGCGCGGTATCCGGTTCTATGTGCTGGCGTTCCTGCTCAATCGTTACGGCCCCCAGGCGCGAACCATCATCGAGGAGCGGCTGGGTCTATGGGTGACGCTGGCGGCGGTTGTCCTCATCGTCGGCATCGTGGCCTCGGTCTACCTGTTCTGAGAGCATTTTCCCCGGCGCGGAACAGGTTCGGACTGGCGCGGCGGAACCGTGGCAGGCGACGCACCCTCGCGAGGGCGGACCGATCCTTAAATTCGCCACCGCGGCGGGCCAATCCTGCTCGCGGGCGACGTCCGATTGGGGTAGGGTGGAACAAGCCATGCGGCTGGGGCGGCCGTCCTTCATTCGAGGACGCCGGCTCCCGTTTTGACCATCATGCGCAACCTCGGGGTTCAAACAGCAACACGGAAGCACTGCACCGCGGTCGCGTGTGCGGTGACGGCGTGGCTTGCGTTCGTTGGTCCGGTGCCGGCCCAGGAAACGCCGGCGCCTCCGCCGCCCGCGCAATGGGCTCCGGCTCAGCCGGTTCCGCCGCAGTCGGAGCCGGTCGCGCCGGCCGCTGTCGCGCCGGTGCCGCCTCAGGCTATTCACAAGCCCGGTCTGTTCGAGGCCGTCGGCCGCTGGGTCGATCGGGGCCTTTCCGACCTGCGTGGCCACATGCGCGGGGCCAAGCAGCGCATGGACAACCTTGGCGACGAGGCCGCCGCCAACAACAAGGATATCGCCGACAAGGCTGCGGCGGCGGGCAAGAACGCGGCGGACGCGATGCCCAAGCTGCCGGCGGCGCGGATGATCGACGGCCGCGAAAAATGCGCCATCGCCCCCAACGGTGCGCCCGATTGCCTGAGCGCGGCCCAGGCGCTGTGCCGTAGGCACGGCTATGCGTCGGGCAAGAGCATGGATTTCACCTCGGCCGAGGAATGCCCGGTGAAGGCGCTGCTCGGTCAGGAAACGCGCGATAGCTGCAAGACCGTGACGTTCATCAGCCGCGCGATGTGCCAGTAGGCCCGCGCCGGCAGGCGGCGAACAGGCCGCCGAGAAGGCCGCCACGGCTCGGCGGCGCGCCGCGTCCGTAGGGGCCATCCTTGAATTCGATCCGCCTGGAGCATTTCACCGTTTCACGGAAACGGCGAGATGCCCGGACGGATCGGTTCCATGATACGCAGCGCGGATTTTCGAGCGAGGGCCAACTCAGTTGCGATTGGTGCGCTTGGTCTGCTTCTTTTTCGATGTGCTCGACTTGCTCGATGCACTCGATTTGTTCGACCCCGTCGATTTCGCAGGCGATAGCGCGGCCAGGCACCGCGGGCTCAATTGCCGCCGCTTGGCCTTCAGGCAGCCGACGATGCGGTCGGCATCAGGAACGAACTCGCTGCACAGCCGCATCACATCGGGCGTGCAGAGATCTGCCGCATCGGCAGATTGCGCGGCAGCAGTCTTCGTGCCGCCGGTCATGATCGAGGCCGCAAGACAAGCGGCGGCGGCCCACAGCAGCGATCGCGATCGGAGGCTTCGGCCATGTTCCATACTGGCTGGTTCCTTGCTCTCTGCGTTTCAAGGCTGCTTAAAGTTCCCGGCGCATCGACGCTCGCGCGATGCGCCGGGCCTCGGCCATTATCAGTATCTGGCCGCGATGGGCAACTCTTCCGCAGGGAACAACGAAATCACGCGGCAGCCGTTGTTGGTGACGACGACTTCTTCCTCGATGCGCGCGGCGGAGTAGCCGTCCGTCGCCGGACAGTAGGTTTCGATGGCGAACACCATGCCTTCCTTGATCTCGGTCGGATGTTCCATCGACACGACGCGGCTGATGATTGGCCGTTCATGCAGCGCCAGACCCAGGCCGTGCGCGAATTGCAGGCCGAACGCCGACATCTCGTCAGGGAACCCGAACTCGCCGGCCTTGGGGAACGCCTCGCAGATATGCGACGTCATCGCGCCCGGCTTGATGCGCGCCATCGCATTGTCCAGCCACTCGCGCGCCTTCTTGTAGGCGTCGCGCTGCGAGTCCGTGGCGCGGCCGACGTTGAAGGTGCGGTAGTAGCAGGTGCGATAGCCCATGAACGATTGCAGGATATCGAAGAAGGCTTGATCGCCGGGGCGGATCAGCCGGTCGGTGAAGTTATGCGGATGCGGATTGCACCGCTCGCCGGAGATGGCGTTGATCGCCTCCACGTCGTCGGAGCCGTGGGTGTAGAGGAACTTGTTGACCTCGGCGACGATGTCGTTCTCGCGCACGCCCGGCTTGAGCTGCTCGTTGATGAGGTGATAGGCGCCATCGACCATCGCCGCCGCGCGGTTGAGCAGCGCGATCTCGTCGGCCGATTTCAGCTCGCGCGCCTCCAGCATGACCTGCTGGCCATCCTGCACCTTGAGGCCGGCCTTCTGCAGTTCGAACATCATCGGCGGCTCGATGATATCGACGCCGATCGGCATGTTGGCGACGCCGGCCGATTTCAGGATCGAGGCCATCTCCTCGGCGTGGCGCTTCATCAGGCCGAACGCCGGATCGACGGTGCCGCGCAGGCCGACAAGCCCGGCCTTGCAGTTGTCCGGGTTGAGCCATGGCGAATAGAGCCTGTGGTGAACGGCCGCCGAACCGAAATCCCAGATGATCGGCTCGCCGCCGCGCGGCAGCAGCGCCCAACGGGAAAGCTTGTCACGCTCCCATTCGCCGATCTTGGTCGAGGTGAGGTAGCGGATGTTGTTGACGTCGAACACAAGCAGCGCGCCGAGGTCGGATGCTTCCAGCGCCTGCTGCGCGCGCGCGAGCCGATAGCGGTGCAGGCGGCGGTAATCGACGCGCTCCTCGAAATCGACTCCCATGATGCCGAGCGAGGGCAGGGCGCGGCCCCAGTTCCATCGCGGATTAATGTCCTCGGCGCGGATAATGCGCGGTTCGCGCTTGGTGATGTCGTCCATGTTGTCCTCCTGTATTTCGATCCGTCATCCCGAGGGGTCGGGCTGGGGCGTCGGGTTCAGCCGGCTCTCGAAGGATGAAAAGGCCCCTGTGTGGGCCGCCTGCTCGTTTTGATGATAGCGCAATCGGCGCGATTGTTGACAGTCTGCGATGCCGTGGGGGTTCGTATAGGTCCGTGGCCTTTCAGGCAATAACCTGCCGGCTATTCGGACCATGCGCGGGAAGCACACGCGGCGGCCCATCGTCGTCCGCGGAGTTCGGAATGTTTCGCGGCAGCGCGAAGCCGCCCATCGCGCGAGCGGCCGGCCTGCCCACACGAAGGGCTGGCGCGGCGGCTTGTTCAGCCTGCGCGCACCTCGGCGAGCCGGGCCGCGACCCGGTCGCGGATCTTCGGGCCGTGGGTCCGCATGTCCGCGAACTCCTCCTCTGAAATCCGGTCGCGCAGGCCCTTCTTGAAGCTCGGCCAGTCGCTGGCCAGTGCCCACCAATCGCGCACGCGCGGCCGGTCGTCGATCCAGGCGCCGAGCAGGCCGAGATAATCGAGCCGCGCGGCGAACGGCATCAGGTTGATGTCGGCGAGGGTGGGTTGCTTACCGAGGATCCAGGGGCCGCGTTCCGCGAGCGTGCCTTCGAGATGCTTGAACGCGCGTTCGTAAGCGGCGACGGCGTGCAGCACGAACGGCGATTGCACGCCGTGTTCATAGGTGGACATGAAGCGGTCGCGGCGGCGCGGATCGCCGACGTTGCGGAACCGCCGTTCGCGCAATTCGGCTGGCATGGTCCGCATGCGCTCGCGGAACATGGCGGAGAAGCTCAGCTCGGTCGCGCCGTCGAACAAGCCCTCATCCACGAACTTGCTCCACAGCCGCATGCGCGTGCGCTCGGCCGGGTCTTTCGGCATCAACGGCGGATCGGGAAACGTCTCGTCGAGGTATTCGCAGATCAGCGTCGACTCGATGATCGGCGTCCCGTTGTGCAGCAGCGTCGGCACCACGCCCTTGGGATTGAGCTTCAGATACTCCGGGTCGTATTGCTCGGTCTTGAACAGATCGACGTGGCGCGCCTCCCACGTCAGGCCCTTCTCGACCAGTGTGATGCGGACCTTCTGGCAACACACCGAGTTGCCGAAGTCGTAGAGGATGAGGTCGCTCATGGGATGCCCTGGCTGATGGAATGCCCCGGGAGGTCGCTGTCGTAATTGGCGATTAGCGGCTGATCTTGATGCCGGTCTTTTCGATAATGTCCTTGTATCGTGTGGCATCGGTGCGGATACGTTCGCCAAACTGCGGCTGAACGATGCTTTCCGCGTCAATGCCGGCCTTGTTGAGTGCTTTGCGCACCTCGGGATCATGGGCGGCGCGCACGAGTTCCTTGCTCAGCCTGCCGAGAATGGCGGATGGCGTGCCGGCGGGGGCGAAGACGCCGTTCCAAAGCATGGAATCGATATCGACGCCGCCTTCCGCCAGCGTCGGCCACGATGCCGGCGCGTATTCTGGCCGCCGCTTGCCGGTCAGGCCGATGACCTTGACCCGTTTGGCGTCGAGCAGCGATAGCGCCGAGGATGGCGAGATGACGCCGAGCGGCACATCGCCGGCGGCCACGCCGTTGGCGGCCGGTGCGCCGCCACGATAGGGCACATGCAGCAGCTTGATCCCGGCGGCATGGGCGACCCACTCGCCGGCGACGTTGTTGATGGTCCCCGCGCCCGGCGTGGAATAGCCGATGGAGCCCGGCGCCGCCTTCGCGGCGGCGATCAACTCCTTCACGTTGTTGAACGGCGCGTTGATGTTGGCGACCAGGATCATCGGCGTGCTGCCGACCAGCGCGATCGGCGCGAGGTCCTTGTAGGGATCGAAGCTCATGGTCGGCACCAGCGACGGCATGATGATAAAATCGCCGGACGTCAGCAGCAGCGTATAACCGTCGGGCTCGGACCGTGCGACCACCGCGTCGCCCAACGTTCCGCTGGCTCCCGGGCGGTTATCGATGACGATTTGCTGGCCCAGAAATTCGCCAAGCTTGCGGCCGATAATACGTGCCGAGGTGTCGAGAACGCCGCCCGCCGGATATGGCACGATCAAACGAATAGGCCGGTTCGGATAATCGGCTGCGTATCCGAGGGACAGCGCGCCTGTCGCCACCAGGATGACCAAAAGCCATGTCGCGATGATCCGCCGCATTCGTCCTCTCCAGATTCGATGATGGGGCAGGGAGTCTTTTCCTGCGTCGCTCTCGTTTGAACGCAGCAGAGTTGTTATCGAAGTCCCTTCATTGCGACAATCGCGCCGCACACGAGCCGCATGTCGAATGGCGGAACGTTAGAAGCGGTGCATCGTTTGTCCGGGTCGAAGCAGATCGCGGAAGTGACGACCCGCCGCGAGTTGCATTGCTGTTCGAGCGTCTGAGGAGCGCTCAGCGTTTGATCTGGATTCCCGTTTTGCGAATGATGTCGTCGTAGCGGGCGGTGTCCTTGCGGATGTATTGCCCGAACTCCGGCTGGGCCATGTTCTCGACGTCGATCCCGGCGGTGTTGAGCAGTTTCTTGACCTCCGCATCGGCGGTGGCGCGGGCGATCTCCTGCCCGACTCGTTTCACGATGGGCTCGGGCGTTCCCGCCGGGGCAAAGGCCCCGATCCACAAGAGCGCATCGACGTCGAATCCGCTTTCGGCGAATGTCGGCCACGATGCCGGCAGGAACGACGGTCGCCGCTTGCCGCTCAAGCCGATGACCTTGACCTTGTTCGCTTCGACCAGAGACTTCGCGGTGGATGGCGCGATGATGCCGAGCGGTACGTCGCCGGCCGCGACGCCGTTCACGAGCTGCGCGCTGCCGCGATAGGGCACGGCCTGCATCTTGATGCCGGCGGCATTGAAGAACCATTCGGCCGCGACGTGGTTGATCGTGCCGATCCCCGGAATGCCGTAGCTGATCGTACCCGGCGCAGCCTTCGCGGCGGCGACGAGCTTCTTCGCATTGCTGAAGGGTGCATTGATGTTGGCGGCCAGCATCATCGGCGCGCTGCCGACCATCGCGATCGGCAGAAGATCCTTGTTCGAATCGAAGGTCGTGGCCGGGAGAAGGCTCGGCATGGTGACGAGGTCGCCGGTCGTCAGCAGCAGTGTGTAGCCGTCGGGATCGCCCTTAGCCACCGTGCCGGCGCCCAGCGTGCCGCTGGCTCCAGGCTTGTTTTCGATGACAACCTGCTGGCCGAGCAGATCGCCCAGTTTGCGGCCGATGATGCGCGCCGAGGTGTCGAGAACGCCACCCGGCGGATAAGGCACGATCATGCGGATAGGCTTGTCGGGGTAGTCGGCAGCGCGCGCCGGAATCGGCGCGGTTGTTATCGTCAACGCAATCAGAAACGCGGCTGTCGCTATCCGTCGCATCGCTATCCTCGCCTGGAGCGGGCTGCGGATTGGATCGTCGGCGACGCCCCGCCCAAGCGTTGCCGTTATGTCCGATTGTGACGGTAAGATCGGGCAGCGGGCAACGCCCTGTGGCAAATGGCCAGCGCAAATAATCAGGGGACGCCATGCGGCTCGCGGTGCAGGTGGTGCCTGCACCGCGTTGCGCGCAACTTCTGCTAGGCCACCTTCTTGCCCCACAGCCTCTGCGAGGCGATGTCGGCGCCCTGGCGGATCGACTTCAGCTTGAGCCAGACCACGGGCTCGATCACCCATTCGCGCTTGGTGAAGGTGCCGAAGCCGCAATCGGTCGAGGCGATCACCCGCTCGCGGTCGCCGACGGCGGCCACGGCCTCCTCGATGCGGCGCGCCACCACCTCCGGGTGCTCGACGAAGTTCGACGTGGTTTCGACCACGCCGGGCACGAGGATCATGTGGTCCGGCAGCTTGTGCTTCTTGATCGCCGAATACTCGTGAGAGTGCCGGGGGTTGGAGAATTCGATGGTCAACGCGCCGACGTTGGCGGTGTAGAGCGCGGGAAGGATTTTCTCCAGCGGGATGTCGTGGATGTGCGGGCCTTCCCAGTTGCCGTAGCAGACATGCAGCCGCACGCGGTCGCGCGGGATGCCCTTGATGCCCCGGTTGATCGCGGCGACGTGGCGCTCGCAACGTTTGACGAACTCGGAGTCGGACAGATCGCGATACATCATGGTGCGGTCCATCGCGAGATCGGGCGCGTCGATCTGCAGGATCAGCCCGGCGTTGTGAATCGCCTGATACTCCTTGCTCATCTCGTCGGCGATGGCGTCGAGATAGGCATCGTGCGACTCGTAATAGGCGTTGAGCATCGTTGTCGAAATGATGCCGGGCGACGCCGCGGTCATGAAGCGCGCGCTGAAGGCGTGAAGCTCGTCGGCGATCTTGTTGAGCCGCGCCGTCTCGTCCTGAATAGGCTTGAGGTCTTTGTACTTGACCGCGGACTGCGCCTCCGGCGCGGCGTGCTGGCCCTTGGTCTGCTGCGGGAAGCGGCGCACGAGGTACGCCAGCAGGTCGGGAAACTCCTCGAACTCCCGGCCGCGGCGGCGCTTGGAGATGCCGCCGAAGCCGGACATGCGCTGCGGCACGTAGGTCTGGAAGCCGACGCGCTGCTGTTCGCCGTCGTTGCCGACGTCGATGCCGGCTTCGAGCTGCTTGCCGACGACGTGGCGGACTGCCTTGTCCATCTCCTCGGCCAGCATTTTCGGGTCGTAGCTGTTGCCTTCCTCTTGCGACATCAGCAGGTCGGACAATGTTTCGTTGCGTGGCAGGCTGCCGACGTGTGTGGTGAGGATGCGGTCGCGGCTGAGGATCATCGGCGTGCTCCCATTCTTTGCTTGGCGGGGACCGGGTTCGTTGCGGCCGCCCGTATCGTGCGTTCTGTTCTTTGGCCCGTCTGTGGCGCAAAGTCATTCAAGACATTCAAGACCTCTCGCTGCGGTGCGGGGCCGCACACAACATCGAGAAGTCGGGGCCGGATCGCATTGCAGCGCGTGCCGACCCTTTGCATAATACTCCATCTTTTTCCGGGGACGCGAATGGCTCTTGCCGACACCAATGCGCGGGCAAACGCCCCGTCGCCCAACGCAACCGCGGCACACGCCGGGACGATCCCGCGCGACTACAACTTCGCCGCCGATATCCTCGACCGCAATCTCAAAGCCGGACGCGCGGGCAAGCCCGCCTTCATCGACGCGCGGGGGGCGTGGACCTACGGCGCGCTGGCCGACCGCGTAGCGCGATTTGTCTCGGTGTTGCGGGCGCTTGGCGTGCGTCGCGAGGAACGCGTGCTGATCGCGCTGACCGACACCATCGACTGGCCCACGGCGTTCCTCGGTTGCCTGAAGGCGGGCGTGATCGCGGTGCCCGTCAACACGCTGATGACCGAGGACGACTATCGCTTCATGCTGGCCGACAGCCGCGCCCGCGTGCTGGTGGTGTCGGAAGTGTTATATCCGAAATTCCGAAAATTGATCGACGAGTGCCCCGATCTCGAGCAGGTAATCGTGTCGGGGGAGAGCGCCCACGGCCTCAAGCGCCTCGAGGACCTGCTCTCGGCCGCGAAGCCCGATGAGCGCACCGCGCCGACCGTCCGCGACGATATGGCGTTCTGGCTCTATACCTCCGGATCGACCGGCAAGCCCAAGGGCGCGGTGCACGTTCATGCCGATCTCAAGCTGACCGACGATCTTTATGGCGGTCCATTCCTCGGCATCACCGAGAGCGACGTCTGTTATTCGGTGGCCAAGCTGTTCTTCGCCTATGGCCTCGGCAACGCGCTGACCTTTCCGATGTCGGCCGGCGCGTGCACGGTGCTGCTCGCGGACCGTCCGACGCCGGATGGCGTCGCCGCGCTGCTGCGCGAACATCCCGTCACCGTGTTCTATGCCGTGCCGACCTTCTACGCCGCGTTCCTCGCGAGCGCGAACGCGCCGGCGCGCGCCGAGCTAAAGCTTCGCCGCTGCGTGTCGGCCGGTGAGGCGCTGCCGACCGATGTCGGCCGGCGCTGGGTCGAGCGTTACGGCGTGGATATCCTGGACGGCATCGGCTCGACCGAGATGCTGCACATCTTCCTGTCGAACCGCGCGGACGACGTGAAGTACGGCACCACCGGAAAGCCGGTGCCGGGCTACGCCTGCAAGCTCGTCGGCGACGACGGCTTGCCGGTGAAGCGCGGCGAGATGGGCGAGCTTCTGGTCGCGGGGCCCACCGGCGCGGTCATGTACTGGAACAACCGGGAGCAGTCTCGCGCGACCTTCCTCGGCGAATGGACCCGCTCCGGGGACAAGTACGTCGAGGACGAGGAGGGCTATTTCGTCTACTGCGGCCGCCGCGACGACATGCTGAAGGTGTCCGGCATGTATGTGTCACCCTTCGAGGTGGAGGCGGCGCTCGCCACCCACCCGGACGTGCTGGAAGCCGCCGTGGTCGCCTGGCTCGACGGCGACGGCTTGGTGAAGCCCAAGGCCTTCGTGGTGCTCAAGGATCAGACGAAAGTCGCAGATGCGGGCGCTCGTGACCTGATGTCGACGGCGCTCCAGGACCACGTCAAATCCAAGCTTGCCCCCTACAAATATCCCCGTTGGATCGAATTTCGTCCCGACCTGCCGAAGACGGCCACCGGCAAGATTCAGCGCTTCAAATTGCGCGACGAGGGGGTGGCGGGCTAAAGTCTTGGCCACTGTTTTATCCCGGAGGGGTTTTCATGAAACGCACCTTGCTGGCTGCATGCGCGATTGCGGCTCTTGCTACGGCGCCTGCTACGGCTCAGCAGAAGACCGTCAAGATCGGCTTCATTTCGAGCTTCAGCGGCCCGGCCGCCGCCATCGGCAACGACATGCGCAACTCGTTCGAACTGGCGCTGGATCATCTCGACCGCAAAATCGGTGGGTTGCCGGTCGAGGTGATCTACGAGGACGATCAGATCAAGCCTGACGTCGGCCTGCAGAAGACGCAGAAGCTGATCGAGTCCGACAAGGTCGACTTCATGGTCGGCTACATCTGGTCGAACGTGCTGCTTGCGTCGCTGAAACCCTTGGTCGATTCGAAGACGGTCACCATCGTCGCCAACGCCGGCGCCTCGCAGCTCGCCGGCGAGCAGTGCTCGCCTTATGTGTTCTCCACGTCGTGGAACAACGACCAGCTTCCACGTGCGATGGGTCTCTACATGAACCAGAAGGGCATTAAGACCGTCTTTCAGATCGGCCCGAACTATGCCGCCGGCAAGGACAACCTCGATGGCTTGCCGCTGGGCTTCAAGGGCAAGATCGTCGGCCGCGAGTTGACGCGCTGGCCCGATCAACTCGACTTCTCCGCCGAACTGTCCAAGGCGCGCGCCGCCAAGCCCGACGCCATCTTCGTGTTCTATCCGGGCGGTGCGGGCGTCCAGTTCGTGACGCAATACGCGCAGTCGGGTCTGAAGGGACAGATCCCGCTCTATCAGACCTTCACCGTGGACGAGCTGTCGTTGCCGCGGCTGAAGGACCTCGCGATCGGCGTTCCGGGCGTGCAACATTGGGTCAACGACCTGCCGAACGAGGCGAACAAGAAGTACGTCTCCGGCTATCGGGCCAAGTACAAGGCATGGCCGTCGTTCTACGGCTCGCAAACTTATGACGCCGCCATGCTGCTCGACAGCGCCGTGAAGGCCACCAAGGGTGACCTGAGCGACAAGCCAGCGCTGCGCAAGGCGCTGGAGAAAGCGGACTTCAAATCGGTCCGCGGCGACTTCAAGTTCGGCCCGAACCACATTCCGATCCAGAGCTTCTATCTGCAGGACGTGGTGAAGGATGGCAACGAATATCGGCTGAAGACGGTGGCCAAGATCGTCGACAACGATCAGGACCCGCACCACGACAAATGCAAGATGCCGAATTGATCGGCGGATAAGACAAAAGACGGCAGGAGCGCGCGCTTCTGCCGTCTTGTTTTTTGCGGCGATGTCGGGCCTCATCGGGCGATGGGGAATGGATGCTTTCGGTGGGCCGCGGACTGTGTGAGGTTTCCGCCGTGAGCGGACAGTCGAGAAGGGGGCCGCGGCCGCAAGACCCGCGTTCTGCAGGGCTTCAGGTCGGACGGAAATGCTTTACTTGATCGAACAGTGCCTGAACGGCATCCAGCTCGGCATGCTGCTGTTCCTCCTGGCGGCCGGCTTGACCCTGATCTTTGGCATCATGGATCTGGTCAATCTGGCGCACGGCTCGCTCTATATGCTCGGCGCTTATTTCGCTGCGACCTTCGCCACAGCGACCGACAGTTTTGTCTTGGGCGCGGCGCTGGCGCTGGTTGCGGCGCTCATCTGCGGCATGGTGCTGGAGATCGTGGCGATCCGCCCGCTCTACGGTCGCAGCCATCTCGATCATGTGCTCGCGACCTTCGGGCTGCTGCTGTTCTTCAACGAACTGGTACGGCTGATCTGGGGACCAGCCGGCATGACGCTGTCGCTGCCGGCCGAGATGCTCTCCGCTGTGCAGGTGTTGCCGGGCGTCTACTATCCGACCTATCGGCTGGTCATCATCGGGGCGACGCTCGTTGTCGCGCTCCTGCTTTACATCCTGGTGATGCGCACCCGCATCGGCATGCTGATCCGCGCCGGCGCCTCCAATCGTGAAATGGTCGGCGCGCTCGGCGTCAACATCAAGCTGCTCTACACGCTGGTGTTCGGTCTTGGCGCGGCGCTCGCGGGCTTCGCCGGGCTGATGCAGGCGCCGATCCTGACCGTGCAGATCGGCATGGGCGAGAACATCCTGATCCTCGCCTTTGTCGTCATCATCATCGGCGGCATCGGCTCGATCCGCGGCGCGTTCGTTGCGGCCACCGTCGTCGGCCTGATCGACACGCTCGGCCGGGCCTTCATTCCCGACATGGTGCGCAGCTACGTGAGCTACAGCGCCGCGTCGAGTCTCGGCCCGTCGCTGTCCTCCATGCTCATCTACATGCTGATGGCCGCCGTGCTCGTCTTTCGGCCGGAAGGCCTGTTTCCGGCGGCCAGCAAATGAGCAGCATCGTCACCACGCGCAACGCCATCGTCGCCGCGCTGCTGTTGCTGCTCGCGCTGGTGCCGCTCTATTCAGCCGCCACCGGCGATTATTTCATGATGACGCTGTTCACCCGCATCGTGATCCTGGCGATCGCGGCGGTGAGCCTCAACCTCATCATGGGATTCGGCGGCATGGTGAGCTTCGGCCACGCTGCCTATCTCGGTATCGGCGGCTATGCCGTCGGCATCCTTGCGAAAGAGGGTATCAACTCCGGCTTCGTGCAATGGCCGGTGGCGCTCGTCGCCTCCGGGTTGTTCGCGCTTGGAGTCGGAGCGCTGAGCCTGCGCACGCGCGGCGTCTATTTCATCATGATCACGCTCGCCTTCGCGCAGATGGTCTACTACGTCGCCATCGGACTCGATCGCTACGGCGGCGACGATGGGCTGACGATCTACAAGCGCAGCCAGTTCATCGAGCCGTTCGATCTGTCGAACAAGACGTTCTTCTATTATCTGTGCTTCGTCCTTCTGCTGCTGACGCTGTATTTCGTCTGGCGCCTCGTCAATTCGCGTTTCGGCATGGCGATCCAGGGCGCAAGCTCGAACGATCGCCGGATGCGCGCCATCGGTTTTCCGACCTTCCGCTATAAGCTCACCTGCTTCGTGATTGCCGGCGTGATCTGCGGCTTGTCTGGCGCGCTGCTCGCCAACCACACCGACTTCATCAGCCCGGCGATCATGCACTGGACGCGCTCCGGCGATCTGATCGTGATGGCGGTGCTGGGCGGCATGGGAACGGTGTTTGGCCCGGTGATCGGGGCCATTGCGCTGCTGGTGCTCGAGGAGGTTCTGCCGTTTCTGATCGGCGCGGTGAGCCAGTTGTTGACCGGTCACGAGGTGCAGGGCGCGCGGGAATACTGGCAGCTTATCCTGGGACCGATGCTGCTCCTGATCGTTCTGTTCGCGCGCGGCGGCATCGACGGGCTGCTCCTTCGCCCGAAACGGAGCGAAAGCCGTGGCTGAAGCCTTGCTGCGTATTCAGGGGCTGACCCGGCGCTTCGGCGGCGTCGTCGCTTCCGATGGCGTGTGCCTCGACGTGGCGCCGGGCGAGTTGCATGCCGTTATCGGGCCGAACGGCGCCGGCAAGACCACGCTGATCGGAGAGCTTGCCGGCGAGATCGCGCCGCAGGCCGGGACCATCCATTTCGACGGGCACGACATCACCGCGCTGCCGATGCACCGGCGCAGCCTGATGGGGCTGGCGCGCTCGTTCCAGATCACGTCACTGTTTCCGCATTTCACGGCGCTGCAAAACGTTGCGCTCGCGGTGCAGGCCCACGCCGGCCATTCGTTCCGTTTCTGGCGCGATGCGCGCGGCGAGGCCGCGCTCTGCGAGCCCGCGCGTGCCGCGCTCGACCGCGTCGGCTTGGGGCATTGCGCCGACACGCGCGTTGCCGGCATGAGCCACGGCGAACAGCGGCAGTTGGAGCTGGCGATGGCGCTCGCCACCGCCCCGCGCATGCTGCTGCTCGACGAGCCGATGGCGGGGCTCGGTCCCGACGAGTCCAGCCGCATGGTGCGGACGCTCCGCGAGTTGAAAGGCGGCATGACGATCCTTCTGATCGAGCACGACATGGAGGCGGTGTTCGCGCTCGCCGACCGCATCACGGTGCTGGTCTATGGCCGCGTGATCGCCTCGGGCGATCCGGCCGCGATCCGCGCCAACCCGGAGGTGCGGCAGGCTTATCTCGGCGAGCAGGGAGTGGCGACGCATGTCTGAGCCGCTGCTTGCCGTCGATAACATCGAGACCGCCTACGGCCTGAGCCAGGTTTTGTTCGGCATCTCGCTTTCCATCGCGCCCGGCGAGATGGTGACGTTGATGGGGCGCAACGGCATGGGCAAGACCACGACCGTGCGCTCGATCATGGGTTTGACGCCGGCGATGGCCGGCTCGATCCGCTTCGGCGGACGCGAGATCGCCAAGCTGCCGTCGTATCGCGTCGCGCAACTCGGCATCGGCCTGGTGCCGGAGGGCCGGCAGATTTTCCCGAACCTCACCACGCGCGAGAACCTTGTGGCAACGGCATCCAACCGGCTTCACGCCGCCGATCCCTGGACGCTGGAGAAGGTCTGCGATCTGTTCCCCCGTCTCGGCGAACGGCTCGGCCAGATGGGCAATCTGTTGTCGGGCGGCGAGCAGCAGATGCTCGCGGTCGGCCGCGCGCTGATGACCAATCCGCGGCTGCTCATTCTCGACGAAGCGACAGAGGGCCTGGCGCCGCTGATCCGCGCCGAGATCTGGCAATGCCTGACCCGGCTGAAGGCCGCCGGGCAGTCGATCCTGGTGATCGACAAGAACGTCGAGGCGCTGACGCGCATCGCCGATCGGCATTACCTGATCGAGCGCGGCAAGGTGGTGTGGTCCGGCACCTCCGCCGAGCTTGCCGCCGCGCCGCAGGTGCAGCACCAGTACCTCGGGATTTAGCCGCCCCGTTATGCGGGGAAACGACGGCAAAAGCCCACGCATGACGAGCCGGTCCGCGGCCGCTATATAGGCGGCTATGGCAGCGACGCTTTCCGATCAAGGCTTCCTCGATCTCGGTGATCTGCGGTTGGAATACCGCATGACCGGCCCGCGCCCGCATCAAGCGCCGACCTTGATCCTGTTGCACGAGGGATTGGGTTGCGCCGCCATGTGGGGCGATTTCCCGGAGCGGCTTTCGCAAGCCACCGGGCTTGGCGTGTTCTCCTATTCGCGCGTGGGATACGGTCGCTCCAGCCCGGCGAAGCTGCCGCGCGCGCTCGACTTCATGCATGTCGAAGCGCGACAGACGCTGCCGCGACTGCTGGACACAATCGGCTTCCAGAAAGGTCTGCTGATCGGCCACAGCGATGGCGCCTCGATCGCCGCGATCTACGCCGGAAGCGTCGAGGACCATCGTGTGCGCGGCATCGTGCTGATGGCGCCGCATTTCATCGTGGAAGATGTGACCATCAACTCCATTCGCGAAATCCGCCAGGCCTTCGACACGACGGATATCCGTGCGCGGTTCGCGCGTTGGCATGCCGATCCCGACGCCACGGTGCGCGGCTGGACCGACGTCTGGATGACCAACGATTTCAGCCTGTGGGATATTCGCGAGGACCTCGCCTACATCCGCGTGCCGATCCTCATCATCCAGGGCGAGCACGACCATTACGGCACCGAGCGGCAGATCGAGATCGCCCGCGAGGAATGCTACTGCCCGGTCGATGTTTTGCTGATCCCCGATATCCAGCACGTCCCCCATCGCGAGGCACCGGAGCAGACGCTCGCGGCCATCGACGAGTTCCGCGCGCGTTTGTTGCAGGACCACCTCGCCGCCGCCAGCTGATGGCTCGGACTCCTTCGCAGTCCTTCCCTGCCTCATCCTTTGGCAAACCTCTCTCGCCTCGTCCGTTGGCAGACTTCTCTCCGCCTCATCCTGAGGAGCGCCCGGAGGGCGCGTCTCGAAGGATGGGGCGGCCTCACGCTTCGAGACGCGTGGTTGTGCAACGCTCCTCACCATGAGGCGGACGCCTTCAGGCGCCCGATTTCGGGGCTAATCCGCCATTGCCTGCACTATTGAGCATGAATTATAATGCATACATGGCGACGACCGGATCCCTTCATGCTGGCGGTCTGCGCGATGACGGTCGCGCGGATGCTGCCTTTGCCGCGCAGCTTGGCCGCATGGTCCGGCTCGGCCGCGCCAAGCGCGGCATGTCGCGCCGCCAGCTCGCGCAGGATTCGGGAACATCGGAGCGCTACCTCGCCCAGATCGAGAGCGGGGCCGGCAACCCGTCCGTGCTGGTGATGCACGCCATCGCCGAGGCGCTGGAATTGCCGATTATCGAATTGCTGCCGCGCGAGGCCGGACGTTCCGCAGCCTATGCGCGGATTGTCGACCTTCTCGGGCGCTTGCCCCCGGCCGATCTGTCTTCGATTGCAGAGATGATCGAGCGGCAAATCAAACGGGCCGTGGCGCCGGATCGCGCGCGCCGCATCGGGTTGGTCGGTTTGCGCGGCGGCGGCAAGTCCACGCTCGGCGCATTGCTGGCGGACAAGCTCGGCGTGCCGTTCATCGAACTCGACCGCATGGTGGAGCAGGAGTACGGCGCAAGCCTGCCGCTCCTGATCGAGATATCGGGTGTCGCGACCTTCCGGCGGCACGAGCGCGCGTGTCTGGAGCGCGTCATCGCCGAGAACGAAACGGCGGTGATCGCAACCGCGGGCGGTATCGTCTCCGATGCGGAAACCTATGGCCTGCTGCTGCGCCGCACGCACACCGTCTGGATCACCGCGCGCCCTGACGAGCATATGGGCCGGGTGATGAAGCAGGGCGACTTCCGGCCAATGGCGCGCAATCGCGAGGCGATGGCCGATCTTCACGCCATCCTCGAAGCGCGCCGCGCCGACTACGCACGGGCGGAAGCGGCGCTCGATACTTCGGGCGCAACGGTTCAGCAGAGCCTTGCGAAGCTTTCGAAGCTCGTCGCGCCGTGGATGAAGGACAAGCGTCATGGCTGAGGCGGAACACAAGCTTGCCAATGGAAGCGGACGGATCGATTTCGTCACCGATCCATCGCGCTATCGTCATTGGAAGCTGTCCGTCGACGGCGACGTGGCGACGTTGCTGATGGACGTGGACGAAAACGCGCCGCTGTTCGAAGGCTATCAGCTCAAGCTCAACTCCTACGATCTCGGCGTCGATATCGAGCTTGCGGATGCGCTGGAGCGGTTGCGCTTCGAGCATCCGCAAGTGCGGGTGATCCTGCTGCGCTCGGGCAAGCCGCGCGTGTTCTGCGCGGGCGCCAACATCCGCATGCTGGCGGGTGCCACGCACGCTCACAAGGTCAATTTCTGCAAGTTCACCAACGAAACCCGCAACGGCATCGAGGATGCCAGCGAGTTTTCCGGCCAGCGGATGATCGCGGTTGTCGCCGGCTCGTGCGCCGGCGGCGGTTATGAATTGGCGCTCGCCGCCGACCACATCATTCTGACCGACGATGGATCGTCCACCGTGTCGCTGCCGGAATTGCCGCTGCTCGCGGTGCTGCCCGGCACCGGCGGACTCACGCGTATCACCGACAAGCGCAAGGTGCGGCGCGACCGCGCCGACGTGTTCTGCACCACGGAGGAGGGCGTGAAGGGCAGACGGGCGGCCGACTGGCGACTGGTGGATGAGGTGGTGCCGAACACGAAGCTCGAGGACGTAGTGAAGGAGCGCGCACGCGCGTTCGCGGAAAAATCCGACCGGCCGAAGGAGAGCAAGGGCGTGGCGTTGACGCCGCTTGTCCGCGACCGCTCCGAACATGGCGTGCAATACAGCGCCGTGTCGGTGGAATTGTCGCCCAACCGCAGGCTTGCCACGATCACGGTGCGCGGGCCGGAGAACGCCCCGCCGTCATCCGTCGCGGGCATGGTGGCGCAAGGCGCGGCGTTCTGGCCGTTGCGGCTGGCGCGCGAACTGGACGACGCCATCCTCGACATCCGGCTGAACGAGTTGGAAACGGCGGCTATCATCTTCAAGTCGGAGGGCGATGCCGATGCGGTGCTGGCCTATGACGCGTTGCTCGAAATGAATAGCGCGCATTGGTTTGCCCGCGAGGTAACGCTCAAGTGGAAGCGCGTGCTCAAGCGCGTCGATCTCACCTCGCGCTCGCTGGTGACGCTGGTCGAGCCCGGCTCCTGCTTCGCCGGGACGCTGGCCGAACTGATCTTTGCGTCCGATCGCTCCTACATGTTGGATGGTCCGATGGGCGGCGACAATCGCCCGCCGGCGGCGATCGTTCTCGGTAACGCCAACGTCGATGGCCGATACCCGATGAGCAACGGCCTGTCGCGGCTCGCCACGCGGTTTCTCGGCGAACCCGAGGCGTTGGCTGAAGCGCGTGCGGTGGTCGGCCAGAAGCTCGATGCCGAACAGGCGGAAGAAATCGGCCTCGTCACCTTCGCGCTCGACGATATCGACTGGGAAGACGAGATCCGGCTGTTCCTGGAGGAGCGTTCGAGCTTCTCGCCGGACGGACTGACAGGCCTTGAGGCAAACCTGCGTTTCGGCGGCCCGGAGACGATGGAAACCAAGATCTTCGCGCGGCTGACGGCGTGGCAGAACTGGATTTTCCAGCGCCCCAACGCCGTCGGCCCGGACGGCGCGTTGCGGCGGTACGGCACCGGCCAGAAGCCGGCGTTCGATATGAAGCGAGTCTGACGCTTGAGGCGGGATGGGTGGGGCGAGGCCATGACGGCCGACCAAGGGAGCGTGCGATGACGGACATCATGAACGTCGATTATCGCGAGAAAATTCCGAACAACGTCAACCTGACGGAGGATCGCCGCGTCTTGAAGGCGCTGGAGGGCTGGCATCCGGGCTATATCGACTGGTGGAACGACATGGGGCCGGAGGGCTTCCAGGAATCGCTGGTCTATCTGCGCACGGCGGTGTCGGTCGATCCGAAGGGCTGGGCCAAGTTCGACTACATCAAGATGCCGGAATATCGCTGGGGCATCCTGCTCGCGCCCTCCGAGGAGAACCGGAAGATTCCGTTCGGCGCGCATCTCGGCGAGCCGGCGTGGCAGGAGGTGCCGGGCGAATATCGCGCCATGCTGCGCCGCCTCATCGTCATCCAGGGCGACACCGAGCCGGCCTCTGTCGAGCAGCAGCGCCACCTCGGCAAGACCGCGCCGTCGCTCTATGACATGCGCAACCTGTTCCAGATCAACGTGGAGGAGGGCCGTCATCTCTGGGCGATGGTCTATCTCCTGCACAAATACTTCGGCCGCGATGGGCGCGACGAAGCCGACGACATGCTGCGACGGCGCTCGGGCAGCGAGGACGCGCCACGCATGCTCGGCGCCTTCAACGAGAAGACGCCGGACTGGCTGTCGCTGTTCATGTTCACCTTCTTCACTGACCGCGACGGCAAGATGCAGCTCGAAAGCCTGGCGCAATCGGGCTTCGATCCGCTGTCGCGCACCTGCCGGTTCATGCTGACCGAGGAGGCGCACCACATGTTCGTCGGCGAAACCGGCATCGGCCGCACCGTGCAGCGCACCTGCGAGGCGATGAAGGCAGCGGGCATCGAGGACCCGAACGACATCGAGAAGGTCCGGGCGCTCGGTGTCATCGACATGCCGACCATCCAGAAGAAGCTCAACCTGCACTATTCGCTGTCGCTCGACCTGTTCGGCTCGGAGGTTTCGACCAACGCCGCCAATTGCTTCAACGCCAGCCTGAAAGGCCGCTTCCGCGAGGCGGCGCTCGACGACGATCATCGCCTCGAGAACGTGACCTACCCGGTGCTGAAGCTGATTCATGGAGAGGCGAAGCTGGTCGACGAGCCGGCGCTCACGGCGCTCAACATGCGGCTGCGCGACGACTACACCCGCGACTGCGCCAAGGGCGTCGAACGCTTCAACAAGATCATCGAGCGCAACGGCGTCGACTTCCGGCTGAAGCTGCCCAATGTCGCCTTCCATCGCCATATCGGCGAGTTCAAGGATGTCTACGCGACGCCTGCGGGCGCGCTGATCGACGCCGCCACCTGGCAACGCGAGAAGGACAAATGGTTGCCGTCGGCGGGCGACGGTGCGTTCATCGAATCGCTGATGCAGCCGGTGACCGAGCCCGGCCAATTCGCGTCATGGATTTCGCCGCCGAAGGTCGGCATCGACAATCGGCCGGGCGATTTCGAGTACGTCAAGATCGCCGCTTGATCGGCCTGCGCCTCGGTCGAAAAAAAACGGCGGGGATTGCGCCCCGCCGTTTTTCATGGAGACAAGCCTCCAAGCTTGTCCTTTTGATTGAGCATGATCTTATCCGAAAACCGGTTCCCGCTTTTCGGGATCATGCTTTAGCTGCGCGTCTGCAGCCACACCGTCTTTTGTTCCGTGTAGTTGTCGATTGCCGCGCGGCCGAGGTCGCGCCCGATGCCGGACTGGCCGCCCATGCCGCCCCAGGGCAGGCGGGTGTCGGTCGGGCCGTAGGTGTTGACCCACACCGTTCCGGCGTCGAGCTTCTGCGACATGCGGTGGCCGCGGTCGATGTTGCGGGTCCACACCGCCGCGGCGAGGCTGTAGGCCGTGCCGTTGGCGAGCTTGAGCGCCTCCTCCTCGTCGGAGAAGCGCATGACCGATACCACCGGCCCGAAGATTTCCTCCTGCGCGATCTTCATCGTCTGCTCGACGCCGGCGAACACCGTCGGCTCGACGAAGTAGCCGGCGTTGCCGACGCGATGACCGCCGCACACGGCCTCTGCACCCTCTTTGCGGCCGCTTTCGATATAGCCGAGGATGCGCTCCATCTGGCGCTGGGAGATCACCGGCCCCATCGTCGTCGCGCTGTCGAGCGGGTTGCCGAGGCGCAGCGTCTTGGCGCGCTTGGCGAGTCCTTCGACGAAGGCATCGTGGATCGAATCCTCGACGATGACCCGCGTCGCCGCCGAGCACACTTGGCCGGCGTTGAAGAACGATCCCGATGACGTCTGCCGGATCGCAGCATCGAGGTCGGCATCGGCAAACACCACGCAAGGCGACTTGCCGCCAAGCTCCAGGCCGATGTGGGTGATGTGCTCGGCCGCCGCCCGCATGATGAACTGGCCGGTCTGGGGCGAGCCGGTGAACGCGATCTTGTCGATGCCCGGATGCGAGACGAGCGCCGCGCCGGCGCCCGCGCCGAAGCCCGGCAGGATGTTGAGGACGCCCGCGGGAAGCCCAGCCTCGATGGCGGCGCGCCCGAGCCACAGCGCCGACAGCGGTGTCAACTCGGCTGGCTTGAGCACCACGGTGCAGCCGCAGGCGAGCGCCGGCGCGACCTTCCACACCGCGTTCATCAGCGGGAAATTCCACGGCACGATGGCGCCGACCACGCCGACGGGAACGCGATGGATGTAGGTGAGGGCGTCGCGCCGCGTCGGCACGACCTCGCCGGTGATCTTGTCGGCCCAGCCGGCGTAATACTCCAGGCAGTCGATGGCCGCCGGCAGGTCCATGCGGCGCGTGGCGGCAAGCGGCTTGCCGGCGTCGATGCTCTCCAGGAGAACCAGCTCCTCGGCGCGCTCGCGCATCAGCCCCGCGAGCCGGTGAAGAATGCGGCCGCGTTCGGCGCCGGTCATGGTCGCCCAGGGACCCTTATGCAGCGCGGTGCGCGCGGCCTCGACCGCGGCGTCGATCTCGGCAGCGCCGGCTTCGGACACTTCGACCAGCGTTTCTTCGGTCGCTGGATTGAGAGTTGCAAACCTCTTGCCGTTGGCGGCTTCGCACCATTCGCCGCCGATCAGCAGGCGCGTCGGTGTTTTGGAAAGGTCAACGGTATCGAGCAGGGAAGTCATTTTAACGCTTTGCTCCACCTATGATTTTCGCGGGGACACTGCTGCCGGGGCGGACAGCGATCAAATCGGAAACCTCCAACTCGTCATTGGGGAATCCAATCAACTCAGGGCGGGCGGCAGGGTCTTTTCCAGCAGGGGGGCAATGGAAATGTCGGACCGCCGGGCCATGTCGAGGAGCGCGCGCACGAGCGGCGCAAAAGGCTGGCGCTCGCTGACCACGATGCCTACGGTCTGTCCCACCTCGGGCTTTGCCAGCGGGATGACGCGCATGCCCTGGAGCGTCGGGTTGTCGTGCCCCACGAGCGCCAGGAAGGTCTGGGGCAGCACGCTCGACCACTCGCCGGACTGGACGTGGGCCAGAAGCGACAGCACCGAATTGGTTTCCACGGCGACGCGGGGCGTGCCGGCTCCGCCACCGATGAACAGCCGGTCGAGAATCCGGCGGTTCTGCATGTCGTGCGTCAGCAGGCAGAGCGGTAACGTCGCGGCTTCGCGCCAGGTGATGCTTTCGGCGCGATCGAAATGTCTGCCGGCGGGAGTCAGCAGCATGTACCGCTCCCGGTAAAGCGGATGGGCGTGGACGTTGTGCAGCGGCTCGCTGTCCGTGTAGGTCAGGCCGGCATCCAGTTCGCCGGCCTGTAAGCCGCGCTCGATCTCCGCCGAGGTGTGGGAGAGGATCCGCAAGGTTACCTGCGGATGGCGACGATAGAACGCCGAGGTGAGGATCGGCGTGACCGGCAGGGCGGTCGGAATGACGCCGAGCCGCAATTCCCCGGCGAGATCGCCACGGATTTCGGCAAGCGCCTGCGTCAGCGCCTCTTCGTCGGCGAGGATGCGCTGGGCCCATTCCAGCACACGCTCGCCTTGCGGCGTCAGGCCCCGATAGCGCCGCCCATTGCGGTTGATCAATGGAACTTCCAGCTCGCATTCGAGCTGCTTGATGGCTTCCGACAGAGTGGGCTGCGTCACGTTGCAGGCGGCCGCGGCGCGACCGTGATGGCGCTCCCGTGCCAGAGCCACAAAGAATCGCAGGTGTCGGATATTCATTTCAAACGGGCGTCGCGGCGGGGCGGTCTGACGGGGTTGGCAAATGGCGGACCGCCTGCGCCGGCGGGTTGCGCGACCCGTCAGGCCGTGGTGGGCAGCAATCGGGGAATGGGCGGTCGGCGCGAGCGCGATCAAGCGATGACATATCAGACTTTCGTTGCGCGGGCGAACCGTTTGTCAGCCTTGGCCGGCCCGACCTTGGCGGCGTCAGGGGACGCATTTTGTCGTCCGGCGTCCGCCCCAATTCCGGTTCATTATATTCACAAGAATATAACGAAAATCGAGCGCGGCGGCAATCGGCAGGCCTTCGTGGCGACATCGGTCGCGACCCAAGCGCGCGGGATCAGGACCGCCCTGGCGGAGTGCCTTGGCCGGGTGCCTTGGTGGAGTGCATTGGCCTTTGCGCGCGGCGGCCCGAACGCTGCCGGCGCGGATCAACCGAATGTGAAGGCGTAGGCCTGGACGCCGGAATCGAGGAACTCGATTTCGAATGTGCGGTCGGTGACGTCGCCGTTCTGCCGCACGAGCTGATAGAGCCGCTGTCCGTCGATCACGCCCCGGCCGTCCGCGTCGATGTCGCTGCCGTGGTTCGCGCCGGGCGGGGCACCGTCGATGGTCACACGAAACGGCACCGGCTTGCCTTCCGTCGCCGGCCCGAGGACGAGATGCAGGTCGCGCGCGTGAAACCGATAGACGATGCGGCCGCCCTTCTGGTCGAGGGTGGCGCTCTCGCTGCTGACGGTCCAATCGCCCGACAGGCACCATTGATTGCGCTGCGGCGTCGCAGCCGTGTAGGAGTGCGGCTGATCCGGCACCAATCCGCCGGGCGATATGAAATTCTCGGCGCGGTTATAGCCGAGATAGGTTTCGGGCGAGAGGTTGCCGCTCCCGCTCGGTGCGGCCTCCGCGCCCGAAGCTTTCACTGAAACGAGGCTTTCGCCCATGTCCTTGTGGCCAGCTTCGGCCAGCAACTGCTGGATCACGCGCTCCGATTGCGCGTATTCGCCCTCGCCGAAATGGCGATGACGCATGCGGCCCTGCGCGTCGATGAAATAGTGCGCCGGCCAGTATTCGTTATCGAAGGCGCGCCAGATGGCGTAATCGTTATCGATGGCGACCGGGTAGCCGATCTTGAGATTGGCCACGGCGGTTTTCACGTTGCCGATCTTGCGTTCGAACGCGAATTCCGGCGTGTGCACGCCGATCACGACGAGCCCTTGATCCTTGTATTTCTCCGCCCATGCGCGGACGTAGGGGATCGCGCGCAGGCAATTGATGCAGGAGTAGGTCCAGAAGTCGATCAGGACCACTTTTCCCTTCAGCGCCTCAGGCGTCAGCGGCGGCGAATTCAGCCATTCCACGGCGCCGGCGAGCGAAGGAAAACCGCCCTCGACCGCGAGGTTCAAGTCGCCGGATGCTCTGCCTGCACCTGTTTCGTTCGGCTTCGCCTGCATGGTCATCGACGGGCCGCCTGATTGGCTCATCGAGGATTGCATAGCGGGGCCGGATGGCTTCGGACGCAGCTTATCGACCAAGCCTTGTTCGAGGGCCGCGGTGCTCGATAGCGACACGCGCGTGAGGAAGCCGGTGTCGAGTCCGAGCGCGATGGCGGCAACGGCAGCAAGCACCGCGACTCCCAGGCCGCGTTTGACCCATTCGCCGACACCGAGCGAACGCTTCATCGCCGCGAACACGCGGCCGCCGATCAGCAGCGCCAGCGCGAGCGAGGTCGCCGCGCCGGCCGCATAGGCGAGCAGCAGAAGCGACGTGCCGGCGTTGGCGCCCTTGAGGGCCGCGCCGGTCAGGATCAGGCCGAGGATCGGCCCCGCGCATGGCGCCCACAGGAAACCCGTCGCCACGCCGAGCAGGAAGGAAGGAAGAACAGGCGAGCGGCCGCTACCGCTTTCGGCGCTGGCCGAGAGGCGCGCGCCGACGCCGACCAGCGGCTCCATCATGCGGTCGGCCAGCTTCGGAAATAGGAGTGCCAGCCCGAACAGCGCGAGGAGGACGATCGCGGCCGCACGGCCATACTGATTGGCTTCGACCACCCATCCGCCGGCGACGGCGGCAAAGGTGGCGACCACGGCAAAGGTGAGGGCCATGCCGGCCAGAAGCGGCAGTCCGCTCTGCACGAAGGGTCGGTCGGCACGGGCGAAGACGAACGGCAGAACCGGCAGGATGCAAGGGCTGACGATGGTCAGAACGCCGCCGAGATAAGCCAGCACCAACAGCGTCATGCTTGCCTCCGGGTTTGCGTCGCCACGGATCGTCGTGGCGCTGCGTCTCGAAGCGCCGGGCGCAGGCTTTGCAGGATCGCCGGCGCACGACCGATCATGTCGAGGTCGGGAGAACGCCGATCAACCGGCGGCCCTCGATCGCAGCATTGATGACCGCATACGAGAACGCACGCTGTATTGTCACGGGAATAGTGCGCAAGACACAGACTTTTGATGCAGATCGGTATCTGTGTCGCGTGCTGCCCTACTTCGATTTCGGCGGACGGCGCAGCGGCACCCGCGCGGTATCGTCGAACGAGCGAGTGAACTTGTCCAGAAGCTTCAGGAATGTGTGCGCCTGCGCCGGCGTGAACGCGCCCTCGAGCCGCGCGCGGACGCGATCGACCAGCGGCTCGGCGCGCCGGCGCAAATCCTCGCCGGCGGCGGTCAAGCGCAGCACATGGCGGCGGCGGTCGTCGGGATTTGGCGAGCGGACGATCAGCTTACGCTCCTCCAACAGATTGACCACGAGGCCCGTGGTCGAGCGATCGAAGCCGAGCAGCCGCGCGATGCCGATCTGATCGAGCTCGCCCGCGCGCGAGAGCACCGACAACACGCCGAACTGCGTGGCGGTGATATCGAGTTCGGAACATTCCTCGATGAACACCGATTGCGAAATCTGGTGCGCGCGGCGGATCAGGAAGCCGGGGCGGTCGTCCAGGCCCTTCATCAGGTCGGCCGGCGGTAGTGGCGCGTTCTTTTTTCTCATCGGTTCCCTAATTGACAGACATCTGACGATTCCATAGCCTCGAATGACAGACGTCTGATGATCTGGCGGTCGTGCAACGTCTTGTCACGCGCAAGCGGCTGGTTTCGGACGGGACTCGCCGTATCCGGGAGGAGAACAACCAATGCTAGTAATCGACAATCCGACCGTTGAGCAAGTGCTGACGGTGCATGAGGTTATCGACGCTCTCGAGGAGTGCCACCGGGCGCTCGCCAGCGGCGAAGCGGTCAACGCGCCCAATTATCGCGTCTTCACGCCGCGCGACGGCAAGGACTACGGCCCGCGCTTTCCGCAAGGCGGCCATCCGACCCATCATGCGTTCACCTCGCTGACCGGCTCGATTGCAACCCTGGATGTGACGTCGGATCGCGTCGATTCCGATATCATCACCTACGTGAAGCGCGACGGCCGGCTGCGCGAGATCCGCGTACCCGGCACGCCGGACCGCAAGTTCTGCGGAATGATCTATCTCTACAGCTCGAAAACGGGCGAGCTGTTGTCGATCATTCACGACGGCTATCTGCAGAAGTTTCGCGTCGCGGGGACCGCGGCGATCGGCACCAAGTATCTGGCTCGCAAGGATGCCAAGGTGATGGGCTTGATCGGCACCGGATGGCAGGCGCAAGCGCAGGTGCTGTGCCAGGCGGCGGTGCGCAAGCTCGACAAGATCAAGGTCTATAGCCCCACGCCCGGCAACGCCGCGGCATTCGCCAAGCGATGGTCCGGCGAGGCCGGCGTCGAGATCGAGCCGGTGACCTCCGCGCGCGAGGCTTGCAAGGGATCGGACTTCATCATCACGGCGACAAACGCGCCCGAAGCCGTCGTCATGGCGGACTGGCTCGAGCCGGGCCAATTCATCACCGGCGTGAAGGATGTGGAGCTGGAAATGGCCGGCTGGGAGCGGTGCGATCCGCTGGTGGTCAATCGCATGGGCGCATTCTGGCAACGCTACGCCATCGGCGGTACCGAGATCATTCCCGAGCAGGGCAGGGACCACATCGGGCGCGTGTCCAAGAAGATCAACTGGGACAACGTTCCGCTGCTGGGCGATGTCATGCTCGGCAAGCATCCGGGGCGCACCTCGGACGAGCAGATCACCGGCATGATCCTCGCCGGCGACGGCGTCCAGTTCACCGCCGTCGGCGCGCGCATTTTCAAATTGTGCAAGGAGCGCGGGCTCGGCGTCGATCTGCCGCGCGAACTGTTCCTGCAGGACGAGAAGTACATTCCCTGATCCGTGCCGCGGTCATTCGCGTCCGCACCAGGGAGCGGGTTTTGCAACAAGCGTTAAGCCAGAGGGAACCTATCGAAGCCAAACCGGCGCGGAGATCATCATAAGAAAGACGAGCGGGAGCCGACCCTTCGACATTGGATCGACTCCCGCAGCGTCGCGCACGTCCGACTGCTCCTCGCACGAGCGGTCGCTCCCGAAGCCGGGACGACAGAGGGAGGACAGCGTGAACATCAAGCATCTGTATTTCGCGGCATCGCTGCTCTTAGGCATGCTGCCTTGCGTTGGAGCCTCGGCGCAGCCGGCCTATCCGACGAAGCTTATCACCATCGTGGCCGGTTACCCGCCGGGCACGCCGGTCGATATCGTCGCCCGCCTGATTGCGACCAAGTTGGCCGACAGGGTGGGGCAGCCGGTTATCGTCGAGAACAAGCCGGGTGCGGGAAGCAATCTCGGCGCCATCGCTGTGGCGAAGTCGCCGCCTGACGGCTACACGCTTTACCTCAGCTCGATCGCCAACTCGGTCAATCCGAGCTTCAACAAGCTCACTTTTGATTTCCAGACCGATTTCGTGCCGGTGTCGATGGTGTCCGAGTCGCCAATGGTGCTGGCCGTGCATCCGTCGATGCCGTCGACGGTCAAGGATTTTATCGCCGAGGCGAAAAAGAAACCGGGGCAACTGGCCTTCGGCTCATCGGGCACGGGCACGGCGACGCATCTGTTTGCCGAATTGTTCGCTTACGCGACCGGCATCAAGCTGACCCATGTGCCCTACAAGGGTAGTTCGCAGACCGTCACCGATCTGCTGGCCGGCCGCATCCAACTTATGTTCTCGCCGGGTGGCACCGTGCTGCCGCACATCAAGTCCGGCGCGCTTCGCGGCCTTGCCCTTTCGGGACGTCAGCGGCTCGCCGCTCTGCCCGACGTCCCGACATTCGACGAAGCCGGGATCAAGGGCCTCGACTCGGCGCTCTGGTTTGGCCTCAACGCGCCGGCGGGAACGCCTGCTCCGGTTGTGGCCTATCTGAACAAGGAGGTGGGGGCCGTCCTCGGCCTGCCGGAGGTCAAGGCAACGCTGACCGCGCAGATGATCTTCCCCGCGCCAAGCACCAGCGAAGCCTTCGGCCGCTTCATCCGCGAAGACACAGAGCGATGGCAGCGTGTGGTCAAGGCGGCCGGCATCAAGGCGGCCCCCTGACCGCGCGTGGTGCAAAAGAGGTGGCCTGAAGCAGGCAGCAAAAAGCCGCCCGGTGGGGCGGCTTTTTCGTTCGATGGATGACGCGCCGTTAGCGCGAGTAATACTCGACCACGAGATGCGGCTCCATCAGCACCGGATAGGGCACCTCGTTCAGCGCCGGAATACGGGTGAGCTTGGCGGAGAGGTTTCCGTCGTTCACCTCGATGTAGTCCGGCACCTCGCGCTCGCCGAGCGCGCGGGCCTCGATGACCAGCGCGAGCTGCTTGGAGGAGTCCTTGATCTCGATCGTATCGCCGACCTTGACCTGGTAGCTCGCGATGGTGACGCGGCGGCCGTTCACCTTGATATGGCCGTGGCTGATGAACTGCCGCGCGGCGAAAACCGTCGGCACGAACTTGGCCCGGTAGATCACGGCATCGAGACGGCGCTCCAGCAGGCCGACCATATTGGCGCCGGTGTCGCCTTTCAGGCGCCGCGCCTCCTCATAAAGGCCGTGGAACTGCTTTTCGGAAATGTTGCCGTAATAGCCGCGCAGCTTCTGCTTGGCCTTGAGCTGCACGCCGTAGTCGGAAAGCTTGGTCTTGCGGCGCTGGCCGTGCTGGCCGGGGCCATATTCGCGCTTGTTGACGGGGCTCTTGGGGCGGCCCCACACATTCTGGCCCATACGGCGGTCGATCTTGTACTTCGCCTCGTGGCGCTTGGTCATCGCGTCCTCATGTTTGGTCAGGATTTGAGGATCGCGCCCTCCTCTGTTCCGGGGATATCCGGAACCGACAGGCTTTCGGCCGAAGCGCCGACCGCAAAGCCACAGGTCGCGAAACACCGCGCGGGCCGAACGGCCCGCGAGACGGGCGGTTTTTAGGGGGTTAGCCGGGCGGTGTCAAACATCGACGGAGGCTTTCCGGACGGAGCCTTCCTTGGCCGAAGCCTCCTGGACGGGAATGCCTTCGGCAAAGCCCAGCCGGGCGAGGGCGGCCGCGAGCGCAGGCGCAGGGGTGCGCCCGGAGGTGAACACCGCGCGGGGCGGGGCGGGAGGCCTCTCCCCGGAGGGGGAGCCGAGCAGGCCCAGCACGCGGCGGGCGACGGCCGGCGCAGGATCGACGAAATCCACCGGCCAGGGCGCGAGCCGGCGCAGCCGTTCGAGCAGCAGCGGATAGTGGGTGCAGGCCAGCACGATGGTGTCGGTGCGCGCGCCTTCGGCCTCCACGAAGCAGGGCGCGATTTCCGCGGCGATGTCTGCGTCCGCCACCGGCTCGCCTTTGAGGGCGGCCTCGGCCAATTCGGCCAACCGCGGCGAGCCGACAAGCTTCACCGCGCAGCCTTGCGCGAAGTCGCGGATCAGCGCGCGGGTGTATTCGCGCCGCACCGTCGCGACCGTACCGAGCACCGACACGAGCTTGCTCTTAGACCCCGCGCAGGCCGGCTTGATGGCCGGCACCGTACCGACGAACGGCACGGTGAAGCGCGCGCGCAACTGCGGAAGCACGAGCGTCGAGGCGGTGTTGCAGGCCACCACCACGAGGTCCGGCCGGTGCGCGGCGATCAATTGCTCCATGACTGCGAGCACGCGCGCGATCAGCGCCGGCTCGTCATGGCGGCCGTAGGGGAAGAAGGCATCGTCGGCGGCATAAACAAAACGCGCGTCGGGCCGGGCCCTCGCAACCTCGCGGAAGACGGTCAGACCCCCCAGCCCGGAATCGAACACGAGAATCGTCGGCGTCGATGCCATCGCGGTAGGGATCGCAAAGATCGCGCCGGAAGGCAACGGAGAGGGAGAAGGACTCCCATGCCGCCGGCCGATGGCCGCTCTGCGCGTTTAAGGGTGTTCGCGTTCGGTGCGGCGCTGGGCCGGCCGGCCGAGCGTTTCGGCGGCGCGCTCGCGGAAGGTTTCGTGCAGCGCCTCAAGGTCGGCGTCGCACAGGTCTTCGGCGGCCGCGACCTTGTTGCGCGCGCCCTGCATCGCGATGATCAACTCGTCGAGCTTGACCTGAAGCGCAAGGGTATCGCGGTTTTGCGTATGCTGGATCAGGAACACCATCAGAAAGGTCACGATGGTCGTGCCGGTGTTGATCAGCAATTGCCACGTATCGCTATAGCCGAAGATCGGACCGGTGACGCCCCAGACGACAATGATCGCGACGGCGGCGATGAATGCTGCCGGACGACCGGACAGTTGCGCAGCCTTCTGGGCGAAGGCTGTAAAGCGGCCCAGCGGCTTTCGGTCGGAATGTTCGGTCGATGCGCCGTTCTCCGAAGGAGCCGCATCGTCCCGGCGCATCGTCATCGTGCCCACAAGGCCCTCAGGGATTTGTGCAGCGCTAACGCCGCGCCGTGGGGCGGCGTTCCCTCGGCTGCAAGGGCGATCGGGTTTGATGAGAGGATTTAAGCGACGTCGTCGCCAGTCAGCACGGCCCGCGTGGCGCGGTCCGGTCCGAAATCGTTGGCGTTCTCGATATTCAACAGGTTCGCGAGCCGCGTGCGAGCGCGGTTGACGCGGCTCTTGATGGTGCCGACGGCGCAGCCGCAAATCTCGGCGGCTTCCTCGTAGGAGAAGCCGGACGCGCCGATCAGGATCAGCGCCTCGCGCTGGTCGTCGGGCAGTTTGGAGAGCGCCGCGCTGAATTCCTTGAACTCGACGTGGCTCGTCTGCTCGGGGTGTGTTTTCAACGTCTCGGCGTAGCTGCCGTCGGCATCCTCCACCTCGCGCCGCCGCTTGCGATACTCGGAGCGGAACAGGTTGCGTAGGATGGTGAACAGCCACGCCGGCATGTTGGTGCCCGGCTGGAACGAATGGATATTGGCGAGCGCGCGCAGCAACGTTTCCTGCACGAGGTCGTCGGCGCGGTCCACGTTGCCCGACAGCGAGATAGCGAACGCCCTCAGGCTCGGCACGGCGGCCAGAATTTCGTCGCGGATGGTGGGGTCCAAACTCATTCAGAACTTCCCTTGCCACCTTGCTTGTCGAGTTGCTCCAACAGTTCGGCAAATCGGGTCGGCGTCGGTTCGATCAGCGCGTCGTAATAGGATCGAAGCTGCTGACCGATCTTCGCTTGGATATCGCGGCCCAGCGCCGCTTGGCCTTTTCCCTTCTTCATTGTGCTCGGTCGGGTTTCCATGGGTTCTGCTTCGTCCGCGATTTCCGGGTCCTTGCGGTCTTTCATCATGCTCCCCCGAGCCACATATCAATCATTCAAGCCCCCGGTCGGTTTCCTGGAACAGGCCCACGGCCACGCCAGAACCCTTCTCAGGTGGCAATAACGCCCCTATTTGCCCTATGGTTCCGGGCCTTGGAACTTTTTTTGAGGCGGGGGATTGGAACGTAGCGTTCGCTTTTGGTCGCAACGGGAGGGTCTACGATGTCCACTGCGCAAGCCGTCACCCAGCATTTGCCATTCCTGCGGCGCTATGCACGGGCTTTGACCGGCAGTCAGCAGTCGGGCGACGCTTACGTAACGGCCGCGCTGGAGGCGCTGGTGGCCCAGCCCAACGTGGTCGAGGAGGCCAGTTCGCCGCGCGTGGCGCTGTACCGGCTGTTCACCAAGATCTGGAATTCGGTCGATATCAACAGCCAGTCCGAGCCCCCGATCGACGCCAAGATGCCGGTCGAGCAGCGGCTTGGCCATATCACCCCGCTGCCGCGACAGGCGTTTCTCCTGGTCGCGCTCGAGGGCTTTGCCGAGGAGGACGCGGCGGCCATCCTCGACATCGACGTTCGCAGCCTGCGCGGGCTGGTCGAACAGTCCGGCCGGGAGCTGGCCGCCGAGATCGCGACCGATGTGCTCATCATCGAGGATGAGACCTTCATCGCGATGGACCTGGAAGGTCTGGTCGAGAACCTCGGCCATCGCGTACTGGGCGTTGCCCGCACCCATGCCGCCGCGGTGACGCTGGCCAAATCGAAGCGGCCGGGCCTGATCCTGGCCGATATCCAGCTTGCCGACGGCAGCTCCGGCCTCGACGCGGTCAACGAGCTGTTGAAGTCGTTCGAGGTGCCGGTGATCTTCATCACCGCCTACCCGGAGCGGTTCTTGACGGGCGAGCGTCCCGAGCCGGCGTTCCTGATCGCCAAGCCGTTCCAGCCGGCGACCGTCTCCGCCGTCATCAGCCAGGTGCTGTTCTTCGAGCGCAAGGCACACCGGCCGCAACAGCGCCGCGCCACCGCATAAGGTTTCGGCGCGGACGCGACTCCTGACGTGCCTTTGGCGACCCGGTCGCTTGATCGGGCGCCGTTATAGGTTGGCGTTACGTGTCGCATGAGGGGCGGGTCACGATCTTTTTGGATCCAAAGGTCGCAGGGCAGTCGCCTCGCGCTCCCTTGATGTTGCCGCAATGCTTTGAAATCCCATAAAGATCCCCGCAGTTATCGGCTGGGATCGGGTTTGGACGCCTTGTCTGGCACGGTGGCATCCGTTATCCGAGTTTAGGTTTCGTCGGGTAATCAATGGCACCGGGGCCCCGCCGGCGCGGGGAAGGATTCGGCATGGCGAATGTGGTTGTGGTCGGCTCGCAGTGGGGCGACGAAGGCAAAGGCAAGATCGTCGATTGGCTGTCCGAGCAGGCCGATGTCGTCGTGCGCTTCCAGGGCGGGCATAACGCCGGCCATACGCTGGTGATCGGCGGCGTCACTTATAAGCTTTCGCTGCTGCCTTCGGGTGTGGTGCGCAACAAGCTGTCGGTGATCGGCAACGGCGTGGTGCTCGATCCTCACGCGCTGGTCGAGGAGATCGAGCGGCTCAAAGAACAGGGCGTGACGGTGACGCCGCGGAGCTTGCGGATCGCCGAGAACGTCACGCTGATCCTGCCGCTGCACCAGGAGATCGACGTCGCGCGCGAGAAGGCGTCTGGCAAGAGCGCGATCGGCACCACGGGGCGCGGGATCGGCCCGGCCTATGAAGATAAGGTCGGCCGCCGCGCCATCCGCCTGATGGACCTAGCCGATCTGCAGATGCTGAACGGCAAGATCGAGCGGCTCCTGGCGCATCACAACGCACTGCGGCGCGGGCTTGGGATGGACGAGGTGTCGCCGCGTGCGATGTACGATCATCTCGCCGCCGTCGCGCCGAAGGTTCTGCCCTACATGGATTCGGTATGGTCGCTGCTCGACGAGAAGCGGCGCGAGGGCAAGCGCATCCTGTTCGAGGGCGCGCAGGGCGCGCTGCTCGACATCGACCACGGCACTTATCCCTATGTCACCTCGTCCAACACCGTGGCGGCGCAAGCAGCGACCGGCTCGGGGCTTGGGCCGAACGCCATCGGTTACGTGCTCGGCATCTGCAAGGCCTATACGACGCGCGTCGGTGCCGGCCCATTCCCCACCGAGCAGGACAATGCCATCGGCAGGCAGATCGGCGAGCGGGGCCGCGAATTCGGCACGGTGACGGGTCGGCCGCGCCGCTGCGGCTGGTTCGATGCGGTCCTCGTGCGCCAGACCGTCCGCACCAGCGGCATTCAGGGCATTGCCCTGACCAAGCTCGACATCCTCGACGGCTTGGAGGAAATCAAGATTTGCGTGGGATATCGTCTCGACGGCAAGGAAATCGACTACTTGCCGGCCGGGGAACACGTCCAGGCCCGGGTCGAGCCGATCTATGAGACCGCCGAGGGCTGGAAAGAGGTGACGGCCCGGGCGCGCTCCTGGGCCGAATTGCCTGCCCAGGCCATCAAATACGTGCGCCGGATTGAGGAATTGATAGGCTGTCCCGTGGCTTTGCTGTCGACGAGCCCCGAGCGGGAGGACACAATCCTCATGCACAACCCCTTCGAGACCTAAAACCTAGAGATCGCGATGGCCGACTACCACCCGCTCATCGCCCGCGCCGTCGCCGGCCTGGAAAAGAACACCGGCGAAAATCGGCGCGCGCTCTATGAGCGGGCAAGGACGGCGCTGGTGGCGCAGCTTCGCGGCGTCGTTCCCGCGCTCGACGAATCCGAGATCACGCGCGAGCGGTTGGCGCTCGAGGAAGCGATCCGCAAGGTCGAGGCCGAATCCGCGCGGCACGCCCGCGAGTCGGCGCGGCCGGCCTTCGTCAAACGCACCGAGATTCCCCGTCGCGAAGAGAAGCCGCGGCCGTCGCCCCCGCCGGCGGCGCCGCCGGTGTCGTCACCGCCACCCCCTCCTGCGCCGACCGAGACGGCGCCTGAACCCGAGCCCTCCACACCCGCGCCGATTTCGCGCCGCCCGACCCCGCGCACGCTGAGCACGCCGCGCTCCTTGAGCGAGCCGTCTTCCTCGCGTGCCGCGTCGCCGGCGGGTAACGGCGGGACTTCGCGTTCGGCACAGCGCAACTCGCGAACGCTGCAGGACGAGGCGCTGCGCGGCTTTCGCGGTGTCGCCAACGATCCGAACGCGGCGACGGCCGCGCGACGGCCTTCGCATGACGAGCGGCCCGACTCCGGGTTGCCGCCCGCGCCGACGCTCGAACCGCATCCGCTGGAAGAATACGGCCAGCTTGAACCGCAGGTGCAGCCGGAGAATCTATGGGCCCCGCCCTATGGCGCGCTGCCCGACGGTTCGGACTTCACACGGCAACAGTCGGCGGAGCATCCGTACGACGCGCACGATGGCCGTGACGACCACGATGGGCCGAAGCCGCCGCATCCACTCCGATCGTATGGCGGGCTGATCCGGATGACGTTGCTGCTGCTGCTGGTTATTGCGGTTGGCGGTTTGGCGTACTGGCAGCGTACCAACATCGCCGGGATGGCGAGCAGCGTTGTCGCGTTCTTCCACTCGCCGACGCCGCAGCAACCCCGCGAGACGTCCCGCGCGCGGCCGAAGATCACCGACCGGATCGGTCAGCCGACGACGCAACCCGCAAGCGGCCCGCCGGTTGCACAGCGTGTCGTGTTGTACGAGGAAGATCCCGACGACCCGCAAGGCAAGCGTTTCGTCGGCACCGTGCTGTGGCGCACCGAGATGAAGCCGGCGGCGCCCGGCCGACCGTCGGAGCTTGCAGTGCGCGCCGACATCGAAGTGCCCGAGCGTAAGATGAGCGTGGCCTGGTCACTCCGCCGCAACACCGATCAATCGCTGCCGGCGAGTCACACCATCGAGATCGTATTCAACCTGCCGCCCGACACGCCGTCCGGCGGCGTGCAGAATGTGCCGGGCGTTCTGATGAAGCAGTCGGAGTCGACTCGCGGCGTTCCGCTGGCGGGCCTTGCGGTGAAGGTGACGCCCGGCTTTTTCCTGATCGGGCTGTCCTCGCTCGAAGCCGACATGCAGCGTAACGTGCAACTGCTCAAAGAGCGGCCGTGGTTCGATATCCCCATCGTCTACAACAACAACCGCCGCGCCATTCTGGCGATGGAGAAAGGCACGCCGGGCGAAAAAGCCTTTGCCGAAGCCTTCGCGGCGTGGAAGCAGTAAGCGGTCTCATCATCCTGCGAGTGCAAGATTGTCGCGCTGCGTGGCGGATACGGCGCGGGCGCCTCCCGACGGCATTCATTTTGTCGCCGCGACCAAACGAAAACGCCGCTGCGCGGGGGCGCAGCGGCGTTGACGTCAGCCTATGAAGACCGATCAGCGGTGATGATGCCGATGCTTATGCTTGCGGTGCTTGCGATGCACCTGGCGGACGGGCACGAGCTCAAGCGAGGAGATGCCGCCAGCCGCGCCGATGCCCACTTGGCCCTGGGCGCTGACCGGCTGCAGCGAGATGGTGTTGTTGGAGCCGCCGAACAGCGCGTTGACACCCACGCCCAAGCCGAGCGTGGCGTTGGCCGAGGCGCCGAGGTAAGCGCCGGCCAGAGCGCCGGGGCCGATGCGATGCGTCGGCGCGAACACGGCCCACGACAGCCGGGTCGATTGATTGATGCCGATGTCGACGCCGATACGCTTGATCGTTGCCTGGTAGGCCTGGGCACGGCCGGGCAGCGACGGACGATAGAGACAATCCAGGTTCGTCACCGAGGCGACGACAAAGCTCGTCGACTGTCCCTGGCACTCCAGCACGCCGGTTTCCACGTTCGACTGAGCGCCGGCTGACGACGCCGATGCAAAGAACGCCCCCGCAAAGGCTAGACCTACCCACAATCGCATTTCTTAGGCTCCTTGTTGGTGATGCGGCACCTTACAAAGAGCGCGGCGAGGGGTGAAGATAAAGTTGCGTCATTTGCTCGATGATTGCGTGGTTGTGGCGGCGACGTCACACCGGGCGGCGTAACGGTATCGGGCACCCCTGTTGCCAAAGGTGCCCGACGATACGCAGAATGGTTAAAAGGTGGCCGACGGTCAGTGCGCCGGCACGGCCGCCGCCATTGGCGGCGCTTCCATCGCGGCGACGCGATTCTTCACCGCTTTTTGGACCTTCTCGAAGGCCCGCACCTCGATCTGCCGCACACGCTCGCGCGAGACGCCGAACTCGGCGGCAAGATCCTCGAGCGTTACGGGATCGTCGGCCAGGCGCCTAGCCTCGAAGATGCGGCGCTCGCGGTCGTTGAGCACTTCAAGTGCCTGCGACAACGCCTTGCGGCGGTTGTCGAGCTCCTCGTGCTCGGCCATCACCGTTTCCTGGCTGTCGCTGTCGTCGGCCAGCCAGTCCTGCCACTCGCCGGACTCGCCATCGTCCCGAATCGGTGCGTTCAGCGACGTGTCGCCGCCGAGACGGCGATTCATGTCGACGACGTCCTGCTCGGTGACGCCAAGCCGCTTGGCGATGATCTGCACCTGGTCGGGCCGCAGATCGCCTTCGTTCAGCGCCGAGATCTTGCTCTTGGCCTTGCGCAGGTTGAAGAACAGCTTCTTTTGATTCGCGGTGGTGCCCATCTTCACCAGCGACCACGAGCGCAGGATGTACTCCTGGATCGAGGCCTTGATCCACCACATGGCGTAGGTGGCGAGGCGGAAGCCTTTGTCGGGCTCGAATCGCTTGACCGCCTGCATCAGGCCGACGTTGCCCTCCGAGATCACTTCGGAGATCGGCAGGCCGTAGCCGCGATAGCCCATGGCGATCTTGGCGACGAGACGTAGATGGCTTGTCACCAGCTTGTGCGCGGCATCGCGGTCGCCGTGCTCGCGCCAGCGCTTCGCCAGCATATATTCCTGCTGCGGTTCCAGCATGGGGAACCGGCGGATTTCTTCGAGGTATCGGGTCAGACCGCCTTCGGCGGTCATGATCGGCAGAGCCGCACTACGGGCCATCTTAGCGCCCTCCAATGGTTTGCCCCCGGCTTCCCGGCGGGCGATGTGCGCCGCCGCTCCCCGAGCCGACGGCACGTCATGCTGCGACCGCGAAGCCCCGGTCGCAGATTGCAGCATACCGAAGCAATTGAGGCGAAAGGAAGATAGCCATCCTTCACACCCGCGTGACCTCGGCGGCCATCATTTTTCTTCTAAGTCATTGATATCAATGATCTTCAGAGGAGTGATGCCCGTCGATGAACGTCGTCAAGCTGTGGTGCAAACAGATAAGCCCCGCCGGCAGTTCCGAACGGAACTCCAGCCTCTTTCCCGACTTCGGATGTTCGATCGCCAGTAGATAGGCATGCAGGGCCTGTCTTCCAAGGGCCTCCAGCGCATCGCGCGCGGCCGGCGGAAGCCGGGTGATCTTGGTTTTGAAGCCCTGGCCGTAGACTGTGTCGCCCAGGAGTGGGTGGCCGGCATGGGCCAGGTGGACGCGAATTTGGTGCGTGCGTCCTGTCTCCAGCCGGCACTCGATCAGGCTTGCCACCGGCTTGCCGTCGGTGCCGGGAAAGCGCTCCAGCACCCGCCAATGGGTGATGGCGGCCCGGCCGCCGCCGCGCACAGCCATCTTGTCGCGGCTCCACGGATGTCGGTCGATGGGGGCCTCGATGGTGCCTTTGGGGCCGACCGGGCTTCCCCAGACGAACGCCAGATAGCCGCGCTCCAACGGGCCGGTGCGGCCGTGATCGGCGAACTGCGCGGCAAGCGCCTGATGGGCGTGATCGGTCTTGGCGACCACCATCAGGCCGGTGGTGTCCTTGTCGAGGCGATGCACGATGCCTGGACGCTTGATGCCGCCGATGCCGGAGAGGCTGTCGCCGCAATGGGCGATCAGCGCATTGACCAGCGTGCCCTTGGCGTGCCCCGCGGCCGGATGCACCACCAGGCCTGCCGGCTTGTCGAGGACCACGATCTCGTCGTCCTCGTAGACGATATCGAGCGGGATGTTCTCGCCCTCGGGCGCGGCGGGTTCCGGCTCGGGCACCGTGACGGCGATGATCTCGCCGGCGTTGACGCGGTAGCCGGGATCGCTAATCGTGCGCTCGCCGATCGCGACCGCGCCGCCCAGGATCAGCGCCTTGAGGCGCGTGCGCGAGAGTCCCGTCCGACTGGCGAGCAGGCGGTCGATCCGGTCGTCGGCTTCGCCGGCGGAAACGGCAACCTCGTGTAAACCTTGAGCGGTCATGGCCACTGTCGATCATAACTCCGACCCGGATGAAAAGCCCCTCGATCCTGAACAGCAGCGAATCGTCGCCAAGGTGCGGTGGCTGATGCTGGTATCGGGTTTTGCCACGCTCCTGGGCATTGCCGTGGTGATCGGCGTGGTCGGCTATCGGGTTTACCGCTCTGGCGGAAACGTCGCCCCCACGGAGGTGACCGCGATGCTGCCCAAGGGGGCGAAGGTCGTTTCCACAGCGGTCGCCGACGACCGCGTCGCCGTGACCATCGAGGTGGGGGGCACGCTCGAGTTGCGCACCTTCGACCTCAAGACGCTGAGGCCCACCGGGCGGCTGCGCTTTGCCACCGAGCCGTGATGGCTGCCCGCCGGGCGGCCTGTCCCGTCACGGTGCGCTTGCCTGGCCGTGCGTTCGAGGCTATCTCAACTCCGCGACGCTCCCTTCGTCTAGCGGTCTAGGACGCGGCCCTCTCAAGGCTGAAACACCGGTTCGATTCCGGTAGGGAGCGCCATTGCTGAAAAATTCGCCAATAATTGCAATTGGTTAGCGTCTAAGCTGGCTAACGATTTTGCCGGATTAGCCAATCTCTCAATCGCGACTTCGCGAGTCTCGCCTGATTTAGGTCGCGGGTGTACGTTTCCATCTGCGCGAGGTTGCGATGGCCGGTGATGGCCTGGATTTCATGCACGGTGCAGCCGGCTTCGACCAGCCGATGACATGCGGTGTGGCGCAAACCATGTAGGCTTGAGTCCTTGGGGAGGCCGGTCTCGTGGGCCGCTTCCCTCAGCCAGTTCGTGAAGCCCTTCGCACCGCGGTCCTCGCCGCTGATAGTCGCCAGAAACGTCGCCTGGCTCCGCGGCACCAGGTCGAGGTGGCGCTGCAATTCCGGGTGGATCGGAATCTTCAGGTGATTCTTGTGTTGCGATTTCACGGTCGAGATGTGAATCGCGCCGTCCTTCACATGCTCCTAGCCGACGCGCACAACGTCAGACCTTCGGAGGCCGGTGTAAAGCAATAGCTCGAGCGCCAAGCGACGTGCCGAACCCTCCGGCCATTTCGCGCGATATGCTTCGACATCGGCGTCTGTCCAAAACCGATACGATTTCTGGGTGTGGCGGACACGCTTTGATTGCTTGATCGGATTGCCGGTCGCAAGGCCGGCGCCACTGGCAAACTCGAAAACGGCGTTGAGTCGTTTCCGCAAGATATTCGCCGCGGCAGGCGTGGACGCCATAGCGTCCATGATTGCGTTCACATGCTTCGTTTCGAGGCTGGATAGCTGCTTGTCGCCATGAACGACGCGGAAGCCTTCAAGCACCCGCCGATAATTCATGCGCGATGATACCGAAAGCCGCTGAAACTCCGCGCTGGGATAATAGCCCGCGATCGCCGCTGAAATGCTGCCGGCCGGGTTGCGTGTGACGAGGATCTCGCGCGGGCGCTCGGTCGCAATCGCGTCATACGCATCCCAAAACGCTTTGCTGCCGACGGGGCCGGGAAGGGCAATACGTTTTACGCTTGGCTTGCGTATTTGTTGCCACCGTTCCGATCGCCCACAATTGCTCGAGAATATCAGAGAGTGGTGCTGCTAACGATGCGTGTACAGCCGGAGGCGTGCGTTATTTCAAGCAGATTGATTCCCATCCCTTTTTGAGCGACGGCAGGAGTACCGCATCTGTCGCCGTCGAAAGGTGCAGCCGCACCACTGGCGCGTGCCCATAACCCATCCGTGCCGCCCTCGAATCTGCCGGCGTGATCTTTCTCGCCCACGGCCAGCCGATTGAAGGTGGTCCTGGCGTTCGGCTGGCGGTGCGCAAGTTCTGATCAACGACAAGCTTCGTCCTGTTCGGGAGCGTCTGCATCATCGCTTATCATCGGCAATAGTAGGCAAGCGCACGCCGCAGCTCTCCTTCATAGAACTCGCGGGCCTCGGCCCCCTCAGGGTCTCCTGTAAAAGCTCCTAAAGCCCCAGCCGTGACAAAGAACCCGCGGGCCGGCATCATCTGTCCCAATCTGCTGACGCAAAGCGCAGCAAGCATCGGTCGACCAGCCGCGACGTCATCCGCCATAAGGCCTTCAAGCGCTTGCGTGACGCGATGGATTGTTTGTGGGGGCGCTAAGCCAAGCCGATCAGCAAGCTCTTTGTAGGTGACTGGGTTTCCTGTTCGGGCTTGGTCGATGAGAGCTTGGCGCAAGCGATCCTTCAGCATCCCAGGTTCGCCTTACAGCGCGCCGCTTACGTAAGCCAGTTTGTCATATGGACGAGCGCGGGGTCATCAGCATGCCGGGTTAGCATCTGCTCAACACGAGCCTGCCAGAGTGCTGCAAAACGGGCCATCTCGTCTGCATTAGCCTGCTCGGCCACGGCCTTAGGGAATAACACCTGCATCTCGCGCGCTGCCGGGACAACGGAGGTGTCGAGATCAAGTATCACGCCGCGTCCGTTGTCACGTCGTCGCAGGGCCATGAGTCCATTGATAGGTGCGTCGAAATGAAGGAGGTCGCGGCGGCCAAAGCGGCAATGCGCGCCAATGCCAGCGAAGCCGGTTTCGGGCGCGGCACCAGTAATGAGCGTCGCTACAGCTGCGATGACACCTGTTGTGCCTTGATCGCGCGGATCGCGAAGATAGACCTCAACACCCCCGCGCTCTGGAACCTCGGAACTGTAGAGATGTAGGAGGCCGCGTCGCAGCATCAGATAAGTGCCGGCAACCGTGGGGCAGGAATGGCCAGCAAGCTTGACGGCATCGGTATAGGCATAGCGCATCGTTCCAGTGTTCGATGCGCCGAGGAAAATCGCCAGCGGATCGCGCAGTATGATGGTGGGAGCGTTAGCAAAAAAGTCGGGAAAATCCATCGCATCCTCTTCCGACACGCAACGAGGCAGCACCCCCATCTACGGGGCGGGGATCGGAGCGCGGCAATAAACATGTATTTATAAATCATCTTTATGCGGTGGGCAACTTTTCCGCGCACACCGTCCATCGGACCGCTGCCGCGCTGTGCAGTCAGTACACAGTCGGACGGTATCCCATCGTCTCACAACCTTTAGTTGCGCGAATATTCCGCTGGGTTGAGGGACGGCATGGCGATTACAGATTTCACGGCGCTCACGTCGGAACAGCGAACGCCGATCCAGCTAGCGTATGCTCGATCGGCTTAGTGCATTTCCGCGCCGGGGCGGTTTTTAAATCGCTTACGATTCCGGTCGATCCAGAAACACACTTCGACGCCGCGAACATCGCCGTGCATGGCATCAGACCGGAACAAGTAGCTGGCAAGCCGACAATAGCTAAGGTTCTTCCAGTTATCGGTGGGGCTCTCCGCAACACTACTGTGGTTCATCACAGTCCATTCGATCTGACTGCTCCTTACTGAACGTGCGCCGAGTGTCCGCGTCTGACGGAGATTTCGTGACCGAGGTCGGCGCAGTAAAAATTATATCGATATTTCAATAATATATGAGGTGGCAGTTTTATTCTGGATGGCGCGCCACCACGCCGCGGATGCGGTTGGCCGCGCGTTGAGCCGGTTGTCATCGCCAGGGTTCGCTTTCCCCGCGCCCCGAAGTTTGCATCCAAGCTTCCGCTACCGGGCGCGGTCCGCGCTCACGCAACGGCGGGAAAGCCGTAAAGGCGGGTGGGGTTGTCCACCAGCACGCGCCGCCGCTTGGCTTCGTTCGGAATCCAGCGAAGCAGCAGGTCCGCGAGGTCGCCGTCGTTGGGCATCGGCAGCGACCATTTCGCCATCACATGGGGCCAGTCCGTCCCCCATACCAGCCGATCTATCGCCGCATCGACCAGCCTGTGGGCGAAAGCATCGGTGTCGCCGTGTGGCATTGTGGTTGCTGAGATGCGATAGGGTCCGGTCAGCTTCACCCACGCGCGGCCCTCGGCCAAGAGCCGCAGCAGCGCGCGGAAGCCTTCCGTCTCCAAACCCTTGTCGGTTTTGACGTAACCGAGATGGGCGAGCACCACATCGACCGGCAGGGTGCCGAGCGTGCGGTCGAGATCGGGAAACTCGTCAGCGTGCATCAGGAGTTCGACGTGCCAGCCGAAGCGGGCGATCCGCTCGGCGAGCCGGCGGATGCGCTCGATCGGCAGCACGCCCTTTGCCGTCTGGATATCGACGATGTTGAAGCGCGCGCCGCGCACGCCGGCCGTGTGCAACCGCTCCAGCTCCACGTCGCTCACATCTTCGGCGACGACAGCGATGCCGCGTACCGGAATGGTGGCCGCCTTCATAGCGTCGAGCATGGCTCGGTTATCGGCGCCGTAGAAGCTCGGCTGCACCAGCACCGCGCGGCTGATGCCGAGCGCGGCAAGCGTTCGCTCGTAATCGCCCATCGAACACTCGGCCGGCGTGTAAAGCCGCTCGGGAATGCACGGATATTGTGCCAACGGCCCGCAGATGTGGGCATGGCAATCGCATGCACCGGCGGGCATCGCGAAGGCGGGCTTCTTCGGCGCGCGGTCCGGCGGAAGGCAGGTCGGAATGGCGTTCATGAGGCTGCGTCTGCATGTGTGAGCGGCGCCACAAGAAGCAGCCGCGGCTTCGGGGGGCTGAGCGATTGCAGCTTGGGGTCGAGGACCGTATGCCACGCTCAATGCTTGCGGGATACGCCCGGATGATAAAAGCGCGCTCGCTCTATTGTGAAGATCAAAAAAATATCTTCTGAATCGACTGGCCGTTTTCCGGCGATTGTCGTCAATCGCCGCACGACGATGTGAATTCAACCTTTGAATTGCGCGGCCGGCGGCCGGGAGAGAACCGATCATGACCACCACGGCGACGGAACAGAAAACCGAAGTCATCCTCGGCACGGCGACACCGGGCGGTGGTTTTCCGTTGTTCGGCGGCGCGGCCGCGGACACGATCAACGAAACCGATCCGTCGCTTCTGATCGTGCCGCGCAACACCAAGGGCAGCGCCGAGAACATCGGCCTGCTGGAGCAGGACAAGCTCCATATCGCACTGGTTGCAGGCGAGCCGGCTTACGAAGCCTTTGCCGGGATCGGCCGGCCGAAGACCAATATCAAGATCATCAGCGCGATCTACTCTAGTCCCGGCATGATCGCGGTTCGCGGCGACAGCACGGTGCAGTCGCTTCAGGATCTCGTGGGCAAGCCGGTCGCCTGGGGCACGCGCGCCTCCGGCATCACCTTGCTCGGCCGTTATGTCGCCGATGGTCTTGGCCTCGACCGCGACAAGGATTTCCAGCCGGTCTATCTCGATCAGGCTGGTGACGGCCCGCTGATGGTCGCGGATGGCCGCGTCGCTGCGTTGTGGGGCGCAGGGATCGGTTGGCCGGGCTTTACAACGGTGCTTAAGAACGGCGGCCGCCTCGTCGGCTTCACCGAGGAGCAGATCGAGCGCGTGTGCGCCAAGCATAATTTTTTGAAAGCCATCGACGTGCCGGCCGGCGCGTACCAGGGGCAGAACGAACTGGTCCACTCGGTCGGCTCGTGGAGTTACATCTGCGCGCGCGAAACGCTCGACGAGGCGCTCGCGCACCGCATCGCCAAGGCGTTGCATCAAGGTCATCCGGCGCTGGCGAAGCGCCTCGATCAGGGCAAGGAAACCTTGCCGCAGAATACGTTCGCGGCCGCGCCAAGCGTCGGCAACATCCATCCCGGCGTGCAACGCTATCTGCGCGAGATCGGCGTGATGCGCTGAGGTCCGCGCCCCTGACTGACAGGCCTGCACGCACTGGCTGTATCGATCCGAATTTTCGGATCCTTGCGACAATGCCCGCGGTGCGGCACGCTTGCCTCGTCCGTCAGCACACGGGGGCGTCGCATGACCTTGCTTCGAAAATTGGCTGTTGCGCATTGTGCCGTTGTTATGAGCTTTGTCGTAGGCTTGGCGTTGCCGCGCCAGAGTGCCTCCGCTCAATCGGGCAAGACCATCAAGCTGGTCGTGCCGGTGCCGCCGGGCGCGAGCACGGATGCGGTGGCCCGCCTGATGGCCGACCAGATCGGCAAGACCGAGGGCGTAACGATCGTCGTCGAGAACCGCCCCGGCGCCAGTGGCATGATCGGGACGGAGGCTGTCTCGCGCGCCGCGCCCGACGGCGCCACGCTGCTGCTCACCGCCAACACTTATCTGATCGACGCGCAGACGCGGAAGGCGAGCTACGATCCGGTCACCGCGTTCGACCCGATCTGTTTCCTCGCGCAGTCGCCGGCGGTGTTCATCGTCAACAGCACGTCGCCTTATCGCTCGCTCAAGGACTTTCTTGACGCCGCGCGCGCCCGGCCCGGCGAGCTGTCGATGGCAAGCGTCGGTCCCGGAACGACGTTTCAGATGGGCTTCAACACCATCACCCGCACGGCCAAGGTCAACATGATCTATGTGCCTTATCAGGGTAGCGCGCCGGCGGCCACGGCGGTGATGGGCCAGCATGTCACCTCGGCCTTTGCCGGCTACGCCGTCGTCTCCGAACAAATCCGAGCCGACAAGCTCCGTGCGCTCGGCGTTGCGACGCTGAAACGGATCGAGCCGTTGCCGGATGTGCCGACGTTCGACGAATCCGGCTTCAAGGGCCTTGAGGTGGACAACTGGTTCGGCGTGATCGCGCCGACGAAGACACCGAAGGAAACGCTGAAGCAATATGCCGGCTGGTTCAGCGCCGCGCTGAAGGCGCCGGAGGTGAAGGCCAAGCTTGCGCTGCAGGGGCTCTATCCGGTCGGGATGTGCGGCGACGAGTTCGGCACGTTCATTCGCAAGCGGTTTGCCGAATACGGCGAGGCGATCAAAGAGTTCAAGCCGAAATAAGAAGGCTTGATGAGTTACGCGAGCTGCGCCGCCGCTTCCGGCGGCGGCGCATGTGGGCTTTCCCGAGGGTTGATCTATAATAAAAGGAGATTGGCGCCCGTCGCGGGCGCGGGAACTTCAGGGAAAACGCCATGCTCAGAGCCGAGCAAAACGACCTCGCCACACGAACCGGCCCCGGAACGGCGATGGGCGAGATGTTCCGCCGCTACTGGATTCCGGCGATGGACGCCTCCGAACTGCCCGAGAACGGCTGCCCGCCGGTGCGGATCAAGCTGCTCTCGGAGCGGCTGCTGGCGTGGCGGGATTCCAACGGCAAGCTGGCGCTGACCGACGAGTTCTGTGCGCACCGCGGCGTGTCGCTGTGGTTCGGCCGCAACGAGGATGGAGGCTTGCGCTGCCCCTATCACGGCTGGAAGTACGACCACACCGGACAGTGCATCGACGTGCCGTCGGAGCCGAGCGAGAGCGGCTTCTGCCAGAAGATCAAGCTGAAATCCTATCCGTTGATCGAGCGCGGCGGCATCCTCTGGGCCTACATGGGGCCGCCGGAGTTGCAGCCGCCGTTGCCGGAATTCGAATGGGGCATGCTGCCGTCGTCGCATGTCTACAACTCCAAGCGGCTGCAGGAGTGCAACTATTTGCAGGCGATGGAAGGCGGCATCGATTCCAGCCATGTCTCGTTCCTGCATTCCGGCGACATGCACCGCGACCCGCTTCATCGCAACACCAAGGGTGCGCACTATCAGAGCGACCAGAGGCCGAAGTTCGAAGTGGTGGAATCCGCGGGCGGCTTGTTTATCGCCGCGCGGCGCAACGCGGAGGAAGGGCATTATTACTGGCGCATCACCCAGTGGATCATGCCCTGGTACACGATGGTGCCGCCTTACGGCGACAACGCGCTGAACGCGCACGCCTGGGTGCCGATCGACGACGAGAATTGCTACACCTGGACCTTCACCTACCATCCGACGCGGCCGTTGACTGAGATGGAGGTGGACGTGATGCGCAAGGGCGGCGGCACGCATGTCGTGCTGATCCCCGGCTCGTTCCGGCCGACGATCAACAAGGACAACGACTACATGATGGATCGCGCCGCGCAAAAGCGCGGCGAGACGTATTGCGGGGTGAGGGGCATCGCCATGCAGGACGCCGCCGTGCAGGAGAGCATGGGCCCGATCCAGGACCGCACCAAGGAAAACCTCGTCTCCACCGACAACGCCATCATCATGGCGCGGCACCGGCTGCTCAAGGCCGCGCGCGACATGCAGAAGGGCGTCGAGCCGCCGGGCCGCGAGGTGGCGGCTCAGCGCGTGCGCTCGGCCACCTTCGTGCTGCCGGTGGATGTGCCATTCGCGGATGCCAAGCGCGACGACCTGACGGTGCGTGAAGGCGTGCCGCACACGTCGATTTGAGGCCGGCACAGCACATGATTGAACTCGATCCTCGCGCGGCCGGCGGCCAGCGTCTGAAAGGCAGAGTGTGCGTCGTGACCGGCGCAGGGCAGGGCATCGGTCGCGCCACGGCGAAACGCCTCGGAGCGGAAGGCGGCACCATCGTCGTGGCCGATCGCGTCGATGAGGGCGCGACGCAGACGGTTGCCGCGTTGTGCGACGCGGGCGCTGAGGCGCTGAAGGTGCTGGTCGATCTCAGCTCGTTTTCGGGCGCCAAGGAGATGATCGACAAGACTGTCGCGGCCTATGGCCGGGTCGATGTGTTGGTGAACAACGTCGGCGGCACCATCTTCATCAAGCCCTACCATCTCTACACCGAGGATGAGGTGCGGATGGAATTGGAGCGTTCGCTCTATCCGACGATGTGGTGCTGCCTTGCGGCGCTGCCGGTGATGATGGCGCAAAAGAGCGGCTCCATCGTCAACGTCGGCTCGCAATCGACGCGCGGGCTTTACCGCTTGCCGTATGCCACCAGCAAAGGCGGCATCCTGGCGTTGACCAAAGTCATGGCGATGGAATACGGCCGCTACGGCATCCGTATCAACGCGATGGCGCCGGGCGGCACCGAGATTTCCGACCGCGTGGTGCCGCGCCAATTCATTAAGCCTGGCGTTACTGTCGCTGAGCCCGAAGATGAGGCGAACTATCGGCGCGAGATGGCGGAGGACATCCGCAATCAGCAGGCGCTGCGCCGCCGGGGCCTGCCGGAAGAGCAGGCCGCCGCGATTGCGTTCCTGGCGTCCGACGACGCCAGCTTCGTCACCGGGCAGGTCATCAACTGCAGCGGTGGCCAGTCATAGCGGCGGCTGCCAGCCCATCCGCGGTCTTTCCGGACGCAGCGTAGCCGGAATCCAGCGGCAAAATCGGAGCTGCTTCTGGATTCCGGGTTCGCGTACTAGAGTCCTTCTGCTTTTGATGGAATCACTCGTCGTCATGCGCGGACTCGATCCGCGCATCCATCTTCCTCGGAAAGGATGGATTGCCGGGTCGAGCCCGGCAATGACGCCACAGAGCGTTTCCGTCAAATCGTGAGACGCTCTAACGCATGCGCCCGGAATGACGGCTGAGACGTTAGTCGAGTTCCGCAAACCGCAGCCGCAGTGCGTTGGCGATCACGCTCACCGACGATAGCGACATGGCGAGCGCCCCGATCAACGGCGACAGCAGGATGCCGAACACCGGGTAGAGCACGCCCGCTGCGATTGGGACGCCGGCCGCGTTGTAAATGAACGCGAAGAACAGGTTCTGTCGGATGTTGCGCATGGTCGCGTGCGACAGATGCCGCGCGCGAACGATGCCGCGCAGGTCGCCCTTGATGAGGGTGATGCCGGCGCTCTCCATCGCGACGTCCGTGCCGGTGCCCATGGCGATGCCGACGTCAGCCGCCGCGAGCGCTGGCGCGTCGTTGACGCCGTCCCCGGCCATCGCCACCACGCGGCCGTGGTGTCGGAGCTTCTCGACGGTGGTGCTTTTCTGCTCGGGCAGCACCTCCGCCTCGACCTCGTCGATGCCGAGCTTGCGGGCCACTGCTTCCGCCGTGGTGCGGTTGTCGCCGGTCAGCATGACGATGGCGATGCCGTCGGACCTCAGAGCCGCGAGCGCTTCCGCCGCGCTCTCCTTGACGGGATCGGCAACGGCGATGACGCCGGCTGTGTTGCCGTCGACGGCAACGAAGATCGCGGTCGCGCCTTCCGCCCGCAGCCGTTCGGCGTCCGGCGCAAGCGCGGTCGTTGCGATCCCCAGTTCATCGAGGAAGCGCGCGTTGCCGAGCGCGACGCGGCGGCGCTCGACCATGCCGACGGCGCCTTTACCGACAGGCGAGTCGAATCCTCGCACTGGCGCGAGCTCGATCTTGCGCGCGCGTGCCGCGTCAACGACGGCGCGAGCGATGGGATGCTCGCTCGCGCGTTCGACGCTTGCGGCAAATTTCAGGACCGTGGCCTCGTCGAAGCCCTCGGCCGCCTGGATGGCGACGACCTTCGGTCTGCCTTCGGTCAACGTCCCGGTCTTGTCGATGACGAGCGTATCGACCTTTTCCATGCGCTCCAGCGCCTCGGCGTTCTTGACCAGCACGCCTTCGTGCGCGCCGCGGCCGACGCCGACCATGATCGACATCGGCGTGGCGAGGCCGAGCGCACAGGGGCAGGCGATGATGAGTACGGTGACCGCGGCGACCAAGCCAAAGGCGAAGCGCGGTTCCGGGCCGAAGGTCGCCCAGGCCGCAAACGCCAGCACGGCGACCGCCACCACCGCCGGCACGAACCAGGCCGAGAAGCGGTCGGCGAGGCGCTGGATCGGCGCGCGCGAGCGTTGCGCGGCGGCGACCATCTGCACGATCTGCGACAGCAGAGTGTCGCGCCCGACTTTTTCGGCGCGCATGACGAAGCCGCCGCTGCGGTTGATCGTGCCGGCAATGACCTTCGCGCCGACGCCCTTGCCGACGGGCATCGATTCGCCCGTTACCATCGACTCGTCGAGCGTGGAATGGCCCTCGATCAATTCGCCGTCGACCGGCACCTTTTCGCCCGGCCGGACGCGCAGCTTGTCGCCGACTGTCACAAGCTCCAGCGCGATGTCTTCGTCGGTGCCTTGATCGGTGACGCGGCGCGCGGTCTTGGGGGTAAGATCGAGCAGCGCGCGGATCGCGCCCGAGGTCTGCTCGCGCGCGCGCAACTCCAGAACCTGGCCGAGCAACACCAGAACGGTGATGACAGCCGCCGCCTCGAAATAAACCGCGACCGTGCCGCCATGGCCGTGAAACGCGGCGGGAAATACGCCGGGCGCGAGCGTCGCGACGATGCTGTAAAGCCACGCCACGCCGGTGCCGAGCGCGATCAGCGTGAACATGTTGAGATTGCGCGTGGCGAGCGATTGTGCCCCGCGCACGAAGAATGGCCAGCCGGCCCACAGCACCACCGGGGTCGCAAAGGTGAGTTGCACCCAGTTGGAAGTAACGGGATCGAGAAGATGGAGCCCGAACAGGTGGCTTCCCATCTCCAGGATGAAGACCGGCACGGTCAGCGTCAATCCGATCCAGAACCGCCGCGTCATGTCGATCAGTTCGGGGTTCGGCCCTGTATCGGCGGTCGGCATTTCGGGCTCGAGCGCCATGCCGCAGACCGGGCATGAGCCGGGGCCGGGTTGCCGGATCTCGGGATGCATCGGACAGGTGTAGATCGTGCCCTCGGGCATCGGCTCGGCGGCCTCCTTTGCGGAGGGCTCCAGATACTTCGCGGGATTGGCCGCGAACTTGGTCCGGCAGCCGGCTGAGCAGAAGTGATAGGCCGTGCCGCGATAGGTGTGGTGATGCGGCGTGGTCTTCGGATCGACGGTCATGCCGCAGATCGGATCGAGCGCCCGATCGTCGGCTGTCTTGTCATGCGGCGCGCCGTGCCCGTGATGGGCGGCATGATCGTGGGCCGTATGGCCGTGCCCCGCGTGGGCTGCCGGATGAGCCTGCGACCCCGCGTCCGTCATCACGTCCGTTCCTTGGCCTTGTATCATATACCCTGTGGGGGTATATAGCGGCTATGCAGACCAATGCCAAGGCATCGACCCTCAGGCGGCTGCGCCGGATCGAAGGCCAGGTTCGAGGGCTGGCGCGCATGGTCGAAGACGACCGCTATTGCATCGACGTGGTGACGCAGCTTTCCGCGGTACGGGCGGCGTTGCGTGGCGTCGAGGAGGAGGTGCTGCGCGATCATGCCTCCCACTGTATCGAGCACGCCATCGCCAGCGGCAACAAGGCCGATCAGCGACGCAAGGTTGCCGAACTGATGGATGTCCTCCGCCGCTCGGCGCGTTGAGGCAATGCCGCCGGAGCATGGCGGAAAACCCCCGAAGCCGTAGACACTTGCAGCTTGATCTGGCACATGAATCCGATGCTGCCGGCAGCTCGGAACGGGCTTAATTGCGGCAAGGGGAGGGTTGAATGCTCGAGACGAAGGTCACGTTTCCGTCCGATGGATTGAAGCTTTCGGGGACGGTGCGCGTGCCGGACGGATTGAAGCCGGGCGAACGGCGGCCGGCCTTCATCGTGATGCACGGCTTTGGCAGCAACTCCAGCTCGAGCAACGTCGTCGAGCCCTGCAAGATGTTCGACAAGCTCGGCTATGTGACGCTCAGCTTCGACATGCCGGGCTGCGGTGAGAGCGAGGGCGTTCGCGGCAACATGATTTGCCTGGAGCAGGTCGCGGCGGCAAGAAACGCGCTGACGTTCCTGGCCAAGCATCCGCAGGTCGAGAGCGACCGCATCGGCTTGATTGGCTCAAGCTTCGGCGCAGCCATCGCGGTTTACACCTGCGGTGTCGATAAGCGCGTGGCGGTGGCGATCTCGTCGGGCGGATGGGGTGACGGCGCGCGCAAGTTTCGCGGTCAGCATCCGACGCCCGAGGCCTGGAAGAAGTTCACCGACATGCTGGCCGAGGGCAAGCGGCACCGCGAGAAGACAGGCGAATCGCTGATGGTGCCGCGCTATGACATCGTACCGATCCCCGAACATCTGCGCACGCATCTGGCGCAGAATTCCATCCAGATGTTCACGGCCGAGACGGCGCAAAGCATGTACGATTTCCGCGCCGACGACGTGATTGGGCAGGCTGCCGGACGGCCGATCCTGCTCCTGCACTCGTCGGTGGACTCTGTGACGCCGACCGAGCAGTCCATCGAGATGTTCAAACGCGCGTCGCAGCCATGCGACCTGCACCTGTTCGCCGAGACGGATCATTTCATGTTTTCGGAGAGCAACACGCGCGTGCGCAGCGTCATCTACGATTGGCTCGACAAGTATTTCCCGGTCCATGCCAAAGCCAAGGCAGCGTGATTCTCATGTCGGACGCCAAACGCTTTTCCATTGCCGCGATGACCGCCTTCACGCGCGACGCGCTGCTGGCCTGCGGCGTTCCCGCGGCCGATGCCGATGTCGTCGCCAAAGCCATGATCGAGGCCGATCTCACCGGCTTCGATGCGCACGGCATCTTTCGGCTCAAGACCTATGTGGACAATCTGAAGTCCAACCGCATCAATCCCAAAGCCGATATCAAGGTGCTGCAACGCGCGCCCGCGACTGCGCTGATCGACGGCGACAACGGCATCGGCCATCTTGTGATGACGCAGGCCGCCAATCTCGCGGTGGAGCTGGCGCGCGCATCGGGCATCGGCTGGGTCGGCGCGCGCAATTCCAACCACGCTGGGGCCGCGGGCATCTACGCCGAGATTCCCGTGACGCAGGGCATGGTCGGCATCTATGCGGCGGTGTCCACTGCAAACCACATGGCGCCGTGGGGCGGCGCCGAGGCGTTGCTCGGAACCAATCCGATCGCGGTCGGCATTCCAGCCGGCAAGGACGCGCCGGTGCTGCTCGATATCGCCACCTCGGTGTCGTCGTTCGGCACCATCCGGCAGCACCTGGTGACGGGCGAGCCGCTGGAGGAGGGCTGGGTCGTCCACAGCAAGACCGGGCAACCGATCACCGATCCGAAGAAGGTGTCGGAGGGCGTGCTGTTGCCGATCGGTGGGCACAAGGGCGGCGGGCTCGCACTTATCATCGGCCTTTTGGCCGGTGTGCTGAACGGCGCCGCATTCGGCCGCGATGTGATCGACATGACGGGGCCGGGAAGCGGAGCGTCCAACACGGGGCAATTCGTCGTCGCGCTCGACGTCTCGCGCTTCATGCCGCTCGATCAATTCGGCGCTGAGATGGACCGGCACTTGGGCGAGTTGCGCTCGTCGCCGACGTTGCCGGGCTTCGATGCCATTCGTCTGCCGGGCGAAGGCCGCCGCAAGCGGCGGGCCGACCGCGGCGCGAATGGCGTGCCGCTGCCGTCAACGCTGGTCAAGCAGCTCGACGATCTGGCAGCGAAACTGAAACTTCAGCCGCTGGCCGCGCGGTAGCATTCAAGCGTGTTTCTCATGGCGGAGGGCCGCGCCACGGGGGCGTGGTCCGCTATGGTCCCTGCTTGTTGTTTTCGTCAACCCAGGCGCGAACCTCCGGCAGGATTTCCGGCAGCAGCTTTTCCACTTCGGCGCGGGTCATGCCGGGCTTGATGCGCTGATCGTAAAGGATGTTGAGCAGGTATTGATCGTAAAGATCGAAAAAGCCCATTCGGACGTCGTCGTTGAACATGGTCCAGGGCACGGTGGTGTCGTCGTTGATCGGCCCGAGCGCCTGCAGCATCTCTTCGTAGATGCAATCGTAAAACACGAAGTCGCCTGCATCGGCGACGATCAGCACATCGGAATGAAGGATGCGCGAGTTCTCGTCCTTGCGGAACCCGGACAGGCACTGCGGTTCCAGCGACCGCTGGATACGGCGCGCCCGGTCGATGCCGTAAAGCGTGCGGATCATGCGCGCGAGGTCGCGGTCGTGCACCAGCGACACGACGATCTGCGCCTCGTCGCGCCGATCGGTCTTGGCGATATCCAAGCCGCGGATACGCGCGCGGAGGTCGGCGATGACGGCAGCGACCTGGCCGGTGCGATCCGGTTTCGCGCGGTTGTCCACATAGACGCGGACCGCCTTGTCGTATTTGCGGATGCGATCGACGCCGCCGGCGACATGGAATTCGGCTCCGAAGGTCACCTTGAAGAAGCCGTCTGCGATTTCGGCATTGGTGAATGTCTTGCGCTCAATGGCCCGGTGATGGGCGATCTTGGCGTTCTCGGCGGCGGATCCCGAGGCGACCCATTCCGGGGCGGTCAAGGAAAGGGCAACAATCATGGCGCCGCCGCAGGCAATCCATTGCCGCATCTTGATGCCCGAGGGTGCCTTCGCCCGACGGCCTTCGCCGAACGTCATAGGATCGTTCTCTCGTGCCGCCAGAGCGTCGTTATCATGGGGACTGATGGGCGCCGACGCAATGCCCGTCCCGTTTACGGTGGACGTTAATTCGCGGGCGGAGTTTGCGATGTCGCTTTTAATTGCAACGCTCGGATCCGGTCGGCCAGGGTACCCTTGCTCCTGTCGTCGGTTCCCGCGCCGCCCGCCTTGGCCGTCCGCGATCCTTTGGCGCTCGCCGGGGTCTTGGCCGGCGGGGTCTTGGACGGCGGAGTTTTGGACAGCATGGCTTCGATGGGAGAATCGGCGCCTTCCAGCACCGCGGTTAGGCGGGCGATCTCGGCTGCGATATCGTTGAGGCGATCGCGCAACAGTGCATTTTCCACGCGCTCGGCCGCCCAACTCTGGTCCGCCTCGCGCTTCATGTTGGCGATTTCCTGCTGGAGCTTGGCCCGTTCGGCCTTCGATTGGACGAGCTGATCCTCCATCAAGGCTTTTTCCTTGGTGAGATTCTCGGCGGTGGAGCGGTTGCGCCCGGCAAGCGCCGCGATCTCGGCCCGGAGTTCGGCTTCCGTCCGCCGTCCATCCGATATCGTGCCGCGCAGTTGCGAAATCTCGGTTTCTCGTTCCGAGAGCGCCTTCATTTGTTCCGAAAGACGGACCTCCATTTCGCGCACGCGTCGGCCGAGGACTTCGGCTTCGGTGGTCTGCACCACCAGGGCGCGCTCGAGTTGAGTGACGCGCTCGCCGAGCTTTTCCGCCTTGCCGCGTTCATCCTGCAATTCGGCGGTGGCAGCGGCCGCGCCTTTGCGCTCGCGCAAGAGCTGGTCGCCGACCTCGCGCGCTTCGCGCTCGTGGCCGGTGATGCGCTCCCGGAGCGCGGCGACTTCGGCGCGAAGGGCAGCCGCTTCGGTGCGTTGGTTGTCCGCCGTCGTGGAGCGTTCATCGACAAGGCGCGACAGCTTCGCCAGTTCGGCTTGCCGTTCGGCCAGCGCCCGCTCGGCTTCGCGCAGGGCGGCAAGCGTCGATGTGTGCTCGGTTTCGGTCGCCCGAAGCTGATCCTTGAGCGATTTCTCGCGCGCCTCGAGCGAGAACACCGCCGCGGTCTTCTCTCCGAGTTCGGATTTGAGGCGGTTGATGGCGTCGGTTTTCTTGCCAAGCTCGGCGAGTTGGCTCGTCGTCTTCGCCTTCATCTGCTCGACCGAAAGCTCGAGCCTCCGGGTGGACATGGCGAACTCGGCGCGAAGCTGGTCCTTGTCGGCTTGAATCTCCGCCATCGACAGCGGGGTTGCCGCTTCCAGCCGTTTCATCGTCAGCCGCACCGCACGGTTGTGCACAAGCGGGATGAACACGAGCCCGAACAGGCTCGCAACCAGAAAACCGATGCCGAAGAACATGATCGGCTCGATCATGGACGGGAGCCTCCGACCCTAGGGTGCCAACGGCGCACCATGCCACGGCCGGGCTGGCGCTTCCAAGAGGAGCGGGCCGGTCCTGAAATCGGCCAGGGCGTTCGGTCGGCCATCGGCTTTGGCCGGCCGACGTGTTCCGGTAAGCGGTGCGAATGGGGCGTCGCAACCCTGCCGAAGCGATAGAAACCGTCTTCGACAGTTTGCTAGAGGGGATTCCAGGTCGGCCGCGGCGTAAACTTCAGGTAGCCGATGCTGGCACCCAGCCGAAGGCCGACGCCGGACCGGATCGGAACCAGCACGATGTTGTTGGCCGTGAGCGCGGTCATGCCGAAGCCGCCGATGAAATAGGCCGAACCGTCGATGCCGCCGAACCGTTCGTAGATCGCTCGCGTGCTCGGCAGGTTGTAGACCAGCATCATGGTGCGGGCGCCCTCGCCGCCGGCATCGAAGCCGATCGACGGTCCTTGCCAATAGACCTTCAGGTCGCCGGCGTTCTTGGTGTAGAGCGTGCCCTCGCCGTAACGCAGCCCAGCCACGAACGCGCCGCCGGCCTCCTCTCCGAGCACGTAGCCGTTCGGGAGGCCCCATTGACTCACCGCCTTCTCGACCACCTGCGCCAAGCCGCGCGACACTGTGCCGAAGAACTGGTGGCCGGCGTTGACGATCTCGTTCGACGAGAAGCGGCTCTCGCCCCCCGGAGGCGGCCCGTTCTGCGCCACGGCCGGCGCAATAGCGAGGGCGCCCACAAAGAGGGCGGAGGCGAGTAGGCGAATCATGGCGCGCATCCAGGTGCTCCATCGAGGATGGGGCGACAGCCCCGCTTAACCCGTTGCTTATGCTGCTGCCGTAGCCTTGGCGGCAGGCAATCGAATCGCAGCACCACAGGCGGCGAATATGACGGCAGCGCGGCGGGAACGGAAGTCGGATCGTCGGCGCTCCATTTGGGGCGGATGGCTGTGGATGGCGGCGGGATTGGGTCTGGCATTGCCCGCGGCGCCTGCTGCCGCGGCCGAACCGGTCGTCGCCAATCGCCATACCGGGCTTGCCATCGACGGTTTCGACCCTGTCTCCTATTTCGTCGGGGCGGCGCCGCGGGTCGGAAAGGCCGCTCTGGAACTGCAATCGGGGGGCGCGATCTGGCGGTTCCGGAACGAGGGCAACCGCGCGGCCTTTGCCGGCGCTCCGGAAGTGTATCGCCCGCGGTTCGGAGGTCACGATCCCGTGGCGGTGGCGCGCGGCGTGGCGACGCCGGGCCATCCGGCGCTCTGGCTGATCGTCAGGAACCGCCTTTATCTGTTTTATAGCGCCGAAAGCCGCGCGCTCTTCGCCAAGGATCCGGCAGGGGCTGTTGCAGCCGCCGAGCGGCGGTGGCCTGCGGTCGCAGGAGCCCTGTCATGGGAAGGGCGGTAGCGTCGCGCCGTCGCCATAGGCGATGAAGGCCGGAACGAAAAAATCGCCTTCTCCGTAGCGCAGCGGCGATCCGTCCGGTCTGCGCACGTCGCCGCCGGCGGCGAGCAGCACGGCATGTCCTGCCGCGACGTCCCATTCCGAGGTTGGCGCGAGCCGCGGATAGAGATCGGCCGCGCCCTCCGCCAGGAGGCCGAACTTAAGCGCTGAGCCGCAAGGAATCCGTTGTGGCTGCAGCAGTCGATCGACATAGGCATCCGTGGCGGCATCAAGATGCGAGCGGCTGACCAAGACGCGCAGGGTGCTGGCCAGTTGCACTGCACTCTGGATCGGCTCGCCTTTTGGCAGTTTCTCCAAGGGGGCACCTGGGCTGAACGCCAGGCGTTCGGCGCCGCGGCCACGCCAGCCGCGCCACATCAGCCCTCGCGCCGGAGCCGCGACGACGCCGGCGACCGGCGTGCCATCCTCGATCAAGGCAATATTGACGGTGAATTCGTCGCGGCCGGCCATGAATTCGCGGGTGCCGTCCAGCGGGTCGACGATGAGGAAACGCGAGCCGAGATCGGGGTTGGGCCGGTGTCCGGTGGCCTCCTCCGACACGACGGGCACGCCGGGGAGGAGCCGGGTCAGCCCTTCGAGGACGATGGCTTCCGACGCCGTATCGGCATCGGTGACCGGGGAGCAATCTGCTTTGATGCGCTGGTTCAACGCCGGGCGAGGCATGGCCAGGATGGCTGCCGCGGCCTGGGCGGCGATCCGCGTGAACGCGCCAAGCAGCCTTTCCGTGTCGCTCTCTGCCTCGTCGCCCACGACAAACGTCCGTCAGAATCCCGATGGATCGTGATTTATCACATCGGCGGTTCACGCTCGACCGCCGAATCGCCTAAAGCTCGCCTGTCGTCCCCGAATCCCGGAGAATGCGCGCAATGTCCGGCCCTGTTGTACTCGAAGGCCTCGATCTCGCTGCGCTGTTGTGCTCGCGGGTCTGTCACGATCTGATCAGCCCGGTCGGGGCGATCATGAACGGCCTCGAGGTGATGGAAGAGGACAAGGATGAGGAGATGTCGCGATTCGCGATGGACCTCATCAAGAAAAGCGCGCGAACGGCCTCGGCCAAGTTGCAGTTCTGCCGGCTGGCCTTCGGCGCGGCGGGCTCGGCAGGCGCGCAGATCGACACTGGCGATGCCGAGAAGGTCACGCGCGGCTTGATGGAGGACGACAAGACCAAGCTCGCCTGGAATCTGCCGCGCGTGCTGATGGCCAAGAACCGGGTGAAGCTTCTGCTCAATATGATGCTGCTGGCGGCGCAGGCGATTCCGCGCGGTGGGCAATTGACGATCGATCCGATCGGGGAAGGCGACAGCGCCGGTTTCCGCGTTTCCGCGACCGGGCCCAACGCCAAAGTGCCGCAGGCGATCCCGCTTCTGCTCGCCGGAACGCCCGCCGAGCAGGCGGTCGATGCCCATGCCATCCAGCCGTTCTACACCGGGCTGCTCGCCAAGAACTGCGGCCTTGCGGTCGCGATGGCGGTCGAAGGCGACGCGGTGGTTGTCGCCGCGCGCTAAACTCTCCAGACCCCGCGGTGGTTAACGAGCGGTGAACGGGCGGTCCTGGCCGTTCACCCGCCCCGTTGCGTTGACGGCCGGTTAACGCCCGCAATTCCTGCCCTGGTTGCAACAGAAATTAAACGCCTGGAAGCCACACTGCGGCTGCTCGGGTACGGCCAGGCGGCTGGCGTTCTCAGCAGGGGCCGCTGCGATGGACGACCTTCTTCGGGAATTTCTGATCGAGACCAACGAAAGTCTCGATGTTGTCGATGTCGAACTGGTGCGTTTCGAGCAGGAGCCCGACAACGCCAAGATTCTCGACAATGTTTTCCGGCTTGTGCACACGATCAAAGGCACATGCGGCTTCCTCGGTCTGCCGCGCCTGGAGACACTGGCGCACGCGGCCGAAACGCTAATGAGCCGTTTCCGCGACGGCAGCATGCCGGTCAGCGGCGAAGCCGTTACCCTGATCCTTTCGACCATCGACCGCATCAAGGACATTCTCTCCGAGCTTGAGAGGCATCAACGCGAGCCGGAAGGCATCGACACCGATCTGATCCGTTCGCTGGAGCAGATGGTCGAGCACGGCACTGCCGCCCATGCCGCGCCGGATGGGGGGGCGGTTGCTTCGCGGCGCCCGGAGGGTGCCGCGGATGAGACGCCGGCGCCGGGTGCGGCGCGGCAGGCTGTCCAGGATCGCGGCGGTTCTGGCGGGAGTGGAGGCGATGCGTCGTCCCCCGAGAAGGAAGGCGACGGGACGCCCGACCACACTGTCGCCGGAACGTCGATCCGCGTCAGCGTCGATACGCTCGAAAGCCTGATGACCATGATTTCGGAGCTGGTGCTCACGCGCAACCAGCTCCTCGACATCGTGCGTCGTCACGGCGAGTCCGAATTCAAAGTCCCGCTGCAACGGCTGTCCAACGTTACGGCCGAACTGCAGGACGGCGTGATGCGCACCCGCATGCAGCCGATCGGAAAGGCCTGGCAGAAGCTGCCGCGGATCGTGCGCGATCTAGCGGCGGAGCTTGGCAAGGACCTCGAGCTTGAGATGCATGGCGCCGACACCGAGCTTGACCGCCAAGTGCTCGAGCGCATCAAGGATCCGCTCGCGCATATGGTGCGCAATTCCGCCGATCACGGCCTGGAATCGGCGGCCGAGCGGATCGCGGCAGGCAAGCCCGAGAAGGGGACGATCCGGCTGTCCGCCTATCACGAGGGTGGCCATATCATCATCGGCGTGGCCGATGACGGCCGTGGCCTCGATACTGCGCGCATCCGCGAAAAGGCGCTGGCGCTGGGGCTCGCCACCGAAGCCGGCCTCGAAAAGATGTCGGAAGCGCAGGTCCATAATTTCATTTTTGCGCCGGGATTCTCGACGGCGAGGACAGTCACCAGCGTGTCCGGCCGGGGCGTCGGGATGGACGTGGTGCGAAACAATATCGACCAGATCGGCGGCAGTATCGACGTCCAATCGGTGCGGGGACGGGGCTTAAGCTTCACCATCAAGATCCCGCTCACGCTTGCCATCGTGTCGGCGCTGATCGTAGAGGCCAGCGGCGAACGGTTTGCTATTCCTCAACTCGCCGTGGTCGAACTGGTGCGGGTCAATGCGAACTCCGAGCACCGCATCGAGCACATCAAGGACGCCGCGGTGCTGCGGCTGCGCCATGAGCTCCTGCCGCTCGTATGCCTGGGCAACGTGCTGAAGCTTCGCGAGGATCGGGCGATTCCCGACAAAGGGTTCATTGTCGTCATGCGCGTGGGAGCGCAGACCTTCGGCGTGATGGTGGACAGCGTATTCCACACCGAGGAAATCGTCGTGAAGCCGATGGCGAGCAAGCTTCGCCGCATCGGCATGTTTTCCGGTAACACCATCCTCGGCGATGGCTCGGTGATCCTGATCTTGGATCCGAACGGCGTATTGCAGGCGCTTGGCGCGTCGTCGTCGGCCGCCTTTGAGGCGCAGGCCGGAACGGTGGATGACGAGCGCACCGACGATGAGGAAAAGACCTCCTTGCTGGTGTTCCGTGCCGGCTCGCCGCAGCTTAAGGCCGTGCCGCTCTCGCTGGTCACGAGGCTCGAAGAAATCGATTGCCGCATGATCGAAGTTTCGAACGGGCGCCAAATGGTGCAGTACCGAGGCCACCTCATGCCGCTGATGCATTTCGGTGACGATGCGCCCGCCAAGCGCGATGGCGTGCAGCCTTTGCTGGTGTGTTCGGACGGCGAGCGTTCGGTTGGCTTCGCGGTCGATGAGATCGTCGATATCGTTCAGGAGAAGCTCGACATCCAGGTGACGAGCGAGCGGGCCGGCGCGCTCGGCTCGGCGATTGTCCGGGGGCAGGCCACCGAGGTCGTCGATATCGGCCATTTCCTGCCGCTTGCCTATGCGGATTGGTTCCGCCGGGCGGATGTTGTCACGCGCGGCCGTCAGCCCGCATTGCTGCTCGTCGATGACTCGGCGTTCTTCCGCAGCATGCTGGTGCCGGTGCTGAAAGCCGCGGGTTATGCCGTCACGGCGGTCGCGGGCGGATATGAGGCGCTGGCGTTCTTGAAGCAGGGCCGCTCCGTCGATGTCCTGGTCACCGATATCGACATGCCCGACATGGACGGCTTCACGCTGGCCGAAGCGGTGCGCGACGAACCGCGCTTCCAGGACATTCCGATCATCGCGTTGTCGTCGATCAATTCGCCGGAGGCGATCGAGCGCGGCCGTCGCGTCGGCTTCCACGATTATGTCGCCAAGTTCGATCGCCAGAGCCTGATCGCGGCGCTGAAGGAGCAGACGTCCGGCGCCATCCAGGCCGCCTAGGGGACGCGGGGCACGATCATGACGAGCACCAACGAGCAGCCCACCACGGAATACGTCACGGTGCAGGTCGGCGATCATCTGTTCGGTCTGCCGATTTCCCGTGTGCAGGATGTCTTTGTGCCGGATCACCTCACGCGTGTGCCGCTCGCCCCGCCCGAGGTTGCCGGCATCCTCAACCTGCGCGGCCGCGTGGTGACGTCGATCGACATGCGCTCGTGCCTCGACTTTCCGCCCCGCGAGCCGGGCGCTCAGGCAATGGCGGTGGGAATCGAGTGCAGGGGAGAATCCTACGGGTTGCTGGTCGATTCGGTGGGCGAGGTGATCGCGCTTTCCGATGACGACTGCGAAGGCAAGCCGGCCAATCTCGATTCGCGGCTGTCGCGCGTGGCGGTTGGTGTGTATCGGCTGGAGGGACGGCTCCTGATCGTGCTCGACGTCGATCGGATGCTGGATATCAAGAGCGGCGCGGTCGCCGCGTGATGGACTTGGCGTGATGGACTTGCAGCGGGCCTGAAAGGTCGTGGAGGAACGGTAAGATGAAGCTGTGCATGGTTGTTGATGACTCCAGCGTCATCCGTAAGGTCGCGCGCCGCATTCTGGAAGGCCTGGAGTTCAAAATCGTCGAAGCCGAGGACGGTGAGGAGGCGCTGGGCGCATGCCGGCGCGAGCTTCCCGACGCAATCCTGCTCGACTGGAATATGCCGAAGATGGACGGCTACGAATTCCTGAAAGCGCTGCGCCGGCTGCCGGGCGGCGACCGGCCGAAGGTGGTGTTCTGCACCACGGAGAACGACGTTGCGCATATTGCGCGCGCGCTTCATGCCGGGGCGAACGAATACATCATGAAGCCGTTCGACAAGGAAATCGTCGAGGCGAAATTCCAGGAGGTCGGCCTGATCTAGCCGGCCGGAATCGTTGAAGGAGTGGCCGGTCCGTATCCATCACAGCGTTTGGAAGTCATCACGTCGCAATGAGCAGTACCGTTCAAACGTTGCGTGGCGCGCAGCCCGTTTCAGGGCCGGACAAAATCCGTGTGATGGTGGTTGATGATGCCGTGATCGTGCGCAGCCTTCTGTCGCGATGGATCAACGAGGCGCCGGGCCTCCACCTCGCCGCGTCGCTGCGCAATGGAATCGAGGCCATCGAGCGCCTCGACGAGGCTGATCCCGATGTGGTTGTTCTCGATGTCGAGATGCCTGGCCTGGACGGTATTTCGACGCTGCCGAAGCTGTTGGCGCGGCGGCGCGACCTTGTGGTGATCATGGCCTCGGCGCTGACGCGCGATCATGCGGAGGTGACGCTCAAGGCGCTGTCGCTGGGCGCGGCCGACTATATCCCGAAGCCTGCGGCTGAAGGCGGCATGATTACTTCGGCATCGTTCCGGCGTGAACTGGTCGAGAAGATCCGGGCGCTTGGTGTGCGCCGCCGCCGTCGGTTGTCTCGGCAGCCGCTGGGCGCGCGGCGACCCGCCGCCTTGGCGATGCGGCTTCCTGCGCCGGCAGAGCCGCAGCGGAAAACGTTCAAGCTGCGCCCGTTCTCGGTTCTGCCGCCGCGCGTGTTGCTGATTGGCGCATCGACCGGCGGGCCGCAGGTGCTGACCAAGTTGTTGCCGCGCTTGAGCGACGTGGCCGGTGTCGCGCCCATTCTTATCACACAGCATATGCCGCCGATGTTCACCACGATCCTTGCCGAACATCTCAGCCGGATTGGCGGGCGGCCTGTCCGCGAGGCGACGCACGGCGAGCCGGTGGTGGCCGGCCGCATTTATCTTGCGCCGGGCGGCAAGCATATGACGGTCGCGCGGCAGGGGCGGGCCGTCACGGTCGTGCTTGATGACGGTCCGCCCATGCATTTCTGCAGGCCCGCCGTCGATCCGCTGTTTGCGTCCGCCGCCGAGGTCTGGGGCTCCTGCACGCTCGGCTTGATCCTGACGGGGATGGGCGTTGACGGCACCGCGGGCGCCGCAAAGATCGTTGCCGGCGGCGGCAGCGTGATCGCGCAAGACGAAGCCACCAGCGCGGTCTGGGGCATGCCGGGCTCGGCGGTTGCCGCGGGCGTTTGTGCCGCCGTCACGCCGCTTGACCAGATCGCGTCCCGCATCACCCGCATGTTCCTCGGAGCCGCCTCATGACGCCGGGCGACTACGACTATTTGCGCAAGCTGCTAAAAGCGCGTTCCGGCCTCGTGCTGTCGGCGGAGAAACACTATCTGGTCGAGAGCCGGCTGTTGCCGGTCGCGCGACGGGCGGGCTTGAGCAATCTCGCCGGCCTGGTCGCACGGCTGCGCGCGCCCGGAGCGGAGCGGCTGACGGTCGAAGTGGTCGAGGCCATGACGACGAACGAGTCGCTGTTCTTCCGCGACAAGGTGCCGTTCGATCATTTCCGCGACACCATCATGCCCACGCTGCTCGCCGCGCGTGCGCCGAGCCGCCGCATCCGCATCTGGTGCGCGGCCGCGGCCACGGGGCAGGAGCCCTATACGCTGGCGATGTGCCTGAAGGAAATGGGCCGGATGCTGCGCGGCTGGCGCATCGAGATCGTCGCCTCGGACCTGTCCACCGAGGTGCTCGAGCGCGCCAAGAACGGTCTCTATTCGCAATTCGAGGTGCAGCGCGGCCTGTCCGCGCCGATGCTGATCAAATACTTCGCCAAGGCCGGCGAGGCTTGGCAGATCGCGCCGGAAATCCGGGGCATGGTGAAGTTCCTGCCGCTCAATCTGCTGAGCGACTTTTCCCATCTGGGCAGGTTCGACTTGGTGTTCTGCCGCAACGTGCTGATCTACTTTGACCAGGCGACCAAGATCGACGTGCTCGAGCGCATCGCCGACGTGACCGAGCGCGACGGTTATCTCGTGCTCGGCGGCGCGGAAACCGTCATGGGCCTGACGCAGCGGTTCAGGCCGGTCCCTGACAAGCGTGGCCTCTATCAACAGCCATGCGCTGCGACGAAGGCGCCAGAAAGCAATGTCATCCGCTTCAGCCCTGTGCAGGGGAGCGCCGTGACGGCCGAGGCGGGCTGACGCCACCGCCGCCGGCTTCACGCCGGTTGCGATTGCGTGCTGGTGGTGCCCGATGATGCCTGCCGGGCGCGAGCGAGGTTGCTGGCGATGGCTGCCGCCGAATAGGCCAGGATGCACACCAGCGTCGGCGTAGAATAAGCCAGCCTTCCGTCGGCCTGCTGGATGGCGAACACGAACACCGGCCCGAGCGATCGCATGACATTGGCGGTCAAGGTCGAGGTCAGGGCGATGCCGACCTGAAGCGCGTAAAGCGGCAGGATCACAAGAATGGTGGTAAGCCCGGTGAGCATGAGTGCGTCGCGCGCCGTCGCCACGCCGATCAACCCGCCCTTGTGCCAGACAACGCCGGCTGCCACCGCGATCAACAGGAAATAGCGCATCGCGGTGACGATTTCGGCGCTGACGCCGTGGTCGTGCAGCCGTTTGCTGTAGAGCAGGCTGACGGTGATCGAGGCGCCGCTGGTCATGAGCGCGACGAGGCCGAGAAGCGCCGATCGGGCGTCGCCGGTCGCAAGCCCGGACCGGCCGGAAAGAACGACCCAGACCAGCGCGATCAGTGTCAGCGCAATGGCCGCGTAGCCCGCACCTTCCTGCCAGCCGATGCTGTCCGCCTGGGCGAGGCGGATGCCGAACAGGCCAAGCACGACAACGGTGAGTGGCGCCATGCCGCTGTGCAGTGTGTTGACGGCCGAGGGCTCGATCCGGCTGAGCGCAAAGAAATAGCAACTCCACGCCAGCGCGGTGGTGATGTTCATCATCAGGATGGTACGGCCATGTCCGCGCAGCTTGGCGAATGCCGCCCGATTGCGCAGCAAGGGGACCGCCGTGAAAAGGAGTGTGGAGGCCGTGAACGCCAGCAGGATGACGGCGAAGAAATCGACGTTCTGAAACACGTTGCCGAAGTACACGTCGCGGAAGGCCTGCGACAGGCAGAACAGCAGGACCAGCGCCGGTCCCAACGCCTTGTATTGTTTTGCCATGAAGGCCTCCGTCACGACCACCATGACGATGGCAGCAGACGTGCGACACCCGATTCCCACGCAGGATGCGGGGTAGTCGCGCTAGGGTTTAAGGACGATCTTGCCCATCGCAGTGCGCCGATCGATCAGGCTGTGCGCGCGATGAGCTTCGGCCAATGGAAAGCGCTCGGCGATGGCCGGCCGGACGCCGCCGGCGAGCAGTTCGACGGCCCGCGCCATGGCCTCGCGGCGCGGCTCCTCCATGTGGTCGTAGGTGTGCATGGTGAAGCAGCGCACGGCGGGGCTTTTCTCGATGTTGCCGCGCATCGCCGCGAACAGGTCGGTATCCGGCATGCCGCCGAGCGCGGCATAGGATACGACCATGCCGAGCGGCGCGACCATTTTGACGCTTTCGATGAGGCCGCGGCCGGCGATGTGGTCGAACACGATATCGGCGCCACGACCATTGGTCAGGGCGAGCACGCGCTCGGCGACGGGCTCCGTCCGATGATCGAGCGCGTGGGTCGCGCCACGGGTGCGGACGAAGGCGCATTTCTCTGCCGAACCGGCCACGCCGATAACGGTCGCGCCAGCGGCGCGGGCCACGTCGATCAGCGCGGTGCCGACGCCGCCCGCCGCGCCATGCACCACCACCGTCTTCGGTTCTATGCCGCGCGCGGCGTGATGCAGCAGAATCCAGGCGAGTTGATAGTTGGTGAGGGTGGTCGCTTCCTCCGCGCCCACAGTATCGGGCAGCGGCCACGCGGCGGCTTCGGGCACGGCGGCGTATTCGGCATAGAGCCCGCCGCGATTGCCGATCTCGTAGCCGGCCACGAACACCCGCTGTCCGACGGCGAGATGGCGCACCCCCGGACCGAGCGCCTCGACACGGCCGCTCATCTCGTTGCCCGGCACGAACGGCAGTTTCGGCATCCACCGATAGCGGCCGGTGCGGATCAGCGTGTCGAAGTAATTGACCCCGATGGCCTCGGCCTTCACCAGCACCTCGCCGGGGCCGGGCGAAGGCGCCGGCATTTCGACGGGCTGCAGCACGTCGGGGCCGCCGGTGCGGGATAGTTGAATCGCTTTCATAGCCGGTGCTGGTTCGGTGTGAATCGCACCATATCCTGGATGCGTTTCCAGCGTGCGGTGTGCGGTGGCGTGATGCCCCATTGGTCGAGCCGGCCCGGCGGCCACTTCCAGTAATCCGGTCCGTGAAACTCGTAGGAGTCGTCGATCTGCATCACCTCGGCGGTGTACTCGATGGGAAACTCCTCGGGACCGGCAAAGTAACAGAAGACGTTGTTGCCGGAGCCGTGCCGCCCCGGACCCCATTCGATCGGATAACCGTTGTCGCGCATGCGGCCGCCGCCGCGCATCACCGATTCGAGATCGGGCATCTCGAACGAGACATGGTTGAGCGTCGGCGTTGTTGCCGTGCAAGTCACAATGGAGGAATGATCCGGGTTGTCGCAATGCAAGAAATGTAGCGGCCCGGCGTGATCGACCTTGCGAAAGCCGAGCACTCCGGTCAGGAAGTCGTTGGTCTTGTCGAGTTGCGCGGCGTTGAGATTGACGTGCGCGATCTTGCGGGGGCGATCGCGGACGTTGGCGGTGTCGGCGTGATCGTGGACATCGCAAACGACGGCGAGATTGCGGCCTTCAGGATCGGCAAAGCCGAATCCGTAGCCGCCGCCCGGCGCATCTATGTCGTGCGGCGCTTCGCACGGGCATCCGCTTGCGGCGACGGCCTTATGCAGCGCCTGCACCACCTCGCGGTTGGCGGCATCGAACGTCAGCCTTCGCATCGCCGCGCCGTTTCGGGCCGGATGAACGGCGAGGATGTGATGGTAAGCGCCGGTGCCGCGGAACCAGACCGAGCCGTCCTTGCGCTCGACTTCCGTCAGATTCCAGACATTGCCGTAGAACGCCGCGGCGCGCTCGGGCTGGCTCATCTCGATCTCGACGCTGCGGACGCCGCGCACTGTGGTGGTCATCGTTTCCCCCGATGTCGTTGTTACCGATTTCTACCGGACCGGCCGATTGGGGTCGAGCCACTCGCAGAGGTTGGGTGCTTTGCGGATTTCGGGTGGCGGCTACGCGCCGGGTTTGCAAGCATGAACACGATAGAGGGAGAACGCGATGCCGACGACAACAGCGGCGCAGGTGAAGCGAGGTGAAGCCGCCATTGCCGTTGCGGCGAGTATCGCCGCGCTCGACTGGCCGGCGATCGCCGCGAGCCTCGAGTCTCACGGTTGTGCTGTCATCGGCCCGCTGCTGGACGCGGACCAATGCGCGTCGCTGGCCGATTGCTATTCGGGGGATGCGCTGTTCCGCAGCCGGGTCGTGATGGCGCGCCACGGCTTCGGCCGCGGCGAGTACAAGTATTTCGCCTATCCGTTGCCGGATCTCGTCTCAGCCTTGCGGACCACGCTCTATCCGAACCTCGCCGAGGTGGCGAACCGCTGGAACGCGGCGATGAACATCGCGACCCGCTATCCGCCGGATCACGAGAGCTATCTGGGGCGTTGCCATGAGGCCGGGCAGGAGAGGCCGACGCCGCTTCTGTTGCGCTACGAGGCGGGCGACTACAATTGCCTGCATCAGGATATTTATGGCGAGCATGTCTTTCCGCTGCAGGCCACGGTGCTGCTGTCGGAGCCTGCGGTGGACTTCGCCGGGGGCGAATTTGTGCTGACCGAGCAGCGCCCGCGCATGCAGTCGCGGGTCGAGGTGGTTCCGCTGCGGCGTGGCGAAGCAGTGATCTTTCCGGTCCATCACCGGCCGGTGCAGGGCACGCGGGGCATCTACCGCGTCAACATGCGCCACGGGGTAAGCCGCATCCGCTCCGGCCGACGTCACACGCTCGGCATCATTTTCCACGACGCGAAGTAGCCGCGCGGAGTGATGCTATCGCCATTGTGACCGCTGCCGCCGCCGGCATCACTTGCCTGTCGTCAGGCCGATCCGCGTGATCATCTTGTTCCAGTCCTGGATTTCCGAGCGGTAATAGCTGTCGGCCTCACCCAGCGGCCGGGGTTGCGTTCGGAATCCGATGTCGTTCAACCGCTGCTGAAAGCGTTTGTCGTTCAACACGGCGTTGACCGCATTGTTCAGCTTGCCGGCGATCTCGTCGCTGGTCTTGCTGTTGACAAAGAGGCCGACCCAGGTGTCGTGCAGGAAGCCCGGATAGCCGCTTTCCTCGTAAGTCGGCACGCCGGGAACGACCGCCATCCGCTCTTTGCTGGCGACGGCAAGGCCGCGCAGCCGACCGTCCTTGATATGCGGCACCGGCGTCGGCAGCGTGATGGCGACGGCGTCGATATGGCCGCCGAGCAGCGCATTCAGCGCCGGCGCGCCGCCGGGGAAGGGTACATGCACGGCCTCGATCTTGGCCAACTCCTTGAAGAAATACGCGGCCGCGACATAGGGGCTGGTGCTGACGCCCGCGGTGCCGAAGGTGACGCTTTTCCTTTTGCCGTTGGCGACAAGCTCTTGCAGCGTCTTTGCCGGATTGTCCGGGTTCACCACCAGCACGTCCGGGGTCGCCGCGGCAATGGATATGGTGCGCAGGTCGCTGCTGGAGAAGCCCTTGTCCTTCGACAGCGTTTCGTTCACCGCGATCGCGGTGGTCGTCACCAGGATGGTGTGCCCGTTGGGCGGGGACGACGCGACCAGCCGCGCCGCGGTGTTGCCGGACGCGCCGCCGCGATTCTCGACGACGATCTTTGCGCCGTCGAGATGCGTTCCCAACTGTTCAGCGATCAATCGCCCGATGATGTCGGCTGCGCCGCCCGCGGCAAAGCCGACAACAAGCGTGACCGGCTGGTTCGGGGAGAATTGCGCATGCGCGGTGGGAGACGATGCGGCTGCGAACGACAAGCCGAGCGCGCACGCCAGCAGCATTTTCGCGTAACGCATGATGGTTCTCCCTCTTCGTATCGCCGTTGTTCGCGAGCATTCAGTTTGCCGCGCATGCGATTTCGTTTCGGAGACTAAACGGCATCATGCGGATTTTGAACCACGCAGAAGTAGAACGGCGCTGGTTGCGCCACTGCACTTGCACGCAGACCGTGTGTGCTTGGACATCAATGCAGCCTTTGCCACGATGCAGGCCCATCAAGTAAGCTTGCGCATCGTGCGCATGAAGGGAGTTTGAAATGAGCGGTGACAGCTTTCCAAAGTTCAAAGCGGCAGCCGTGCAAGCAGAGCCTGTCCCGCTCGATCGCGAAGCCACCGTCGATAAGGCGTGCAGCCTGATTGAGGAGGCGGGGCGCAACGGCGCAAAGATCATCGCCTTCCCCGAAGGCTTCATCCCTGGCCATCCGGACTGGCTCTACTTCTATCCGCCCGACGAGGCGATGAAGCGGTTCTACCGCGACTTCTTCAAGAATTGCGTCGAGGTGCCGAGCCAGGCGACCGAGCAGCTCGGTCGCGCCGCCAAGAAAGCCGGGGCGTATGTGGCGATCGGCATTAACGAGCGCACACCCGGGAGCATGGGCAGCCTGTTCAACAGCATCCTGTTCCTTGGGCCGGACGGAAATGTCCTCGGCGTGCACCGCAAGCTTGTGCCGACGACGACCGAGCGGCTGGTGCTGAGCGCGGGCGACGGCAGCACGTTGAACGTCTATCAGACGCCCTACGGTGAGCTCGGCGGATTGATGTGCGGCGAGAACACCAACAGTCTCGCCAAGTTTGCACTGCTGGCGCAGGGTGAGAAAGTCCACACCGCGCACTGGCCCGCCTATCCGTCGGAATATAACCGCGGAGGCATCGACGGGCAGGAGCTTCGTATCCGCTATCATGCCTATGAGGGCAAGTGCTTCGTCATCAGTTCATCGTCGGTCTTTGGCGATGCCAGCATCGAGCGGTTGTGCGTGACGGAGCAGGCGCGCAGCCTGGTGCTGAAGGGCAATGCCGTTTCCGGCATCGTCAATCCCTACGGCAAGTACATCGGCGGGCCGCTACGCGGTGACGAAGGCATCGTTTATGCCGACATCGACCTCGAAGTGATGATCGACGCCAAGACCCTGCATGATGTCGTTGGCCATTATAACCGCTTCGATGTTCTTTCCCTGCAATACAACCGCAAGAGCCCGCGCCCGATCTCGTTCACGGATGACGGCGCCGACGGGCTTTCCCGGGAGGAGTTGCTGGCGCAATTGCGCTCCACGTTGAAGGCGCTGGAAGCGCAAGGGCAGGGTGACACCCCGCAGATCGGGCAGATCCGCGGCCTGCTCTCCAATCATTCGTAGGCTGTGCGCCGCGGACAATCCCGCGACGCGGCTTCGGCTGCGCCTGACAAACAAAAACCCCGCCTCGCGGCGGGGTTTTTGCATTCGTTGTGCCGTTTCGGCTTACGCGGGGATGCGCGCCTCGTCCTCGCCCGGTTCGCGCAGCACATAGCCGCGGCCCCAGACCGTCTCGATGTAATTGCGGCCGTTGGAGGCGTTCGCGAGCTTCTTGCGCAGCTTGCAGATGAAGACGTCGATGATCTTGAGTTCGGGTTCGTCCATGCCGCCGTAGAGGTGATTGAGGAACATCTCCTTGGTCAGCGTGGTGCCCTTGCGGAGCGAAAGCAGCTCCAGCATCTGGTATTCCTTGCCGGTCAGGTGCACGCGAGCGCCGCCCACCTCGACGGTCTTCTGGTCGAGATTGACGACGAGGTCGCCGGTGTTGATGACCGACTGGGCGTGGCCCTTGGAGCGGCGCACGATGGCGTGGATGCGCGCGATCAGCTCGTCCTTGTGGAACGGCTTGGTCATGTAGTCGTCGGCGCCGAAGCCGAGGCCCTTCACCTTGTCCTCGATGCCGGCGAGGCCGGACAGGATCAGGATCGGCGTCTTGACCTTGGACACCCGCAGGCTGCGCAAAACCTCGAAGCCGGACATGTCCGGCAGGTTCAGGTCGAGCAGGATGATGTCGTAGTCGTAAAGCTTACCCAGATCGACGCCCTCTTCGCCGAGGTCCGTCGTATAGACGTTGAAGCTCTCGGACTTGAGCATCAACTCGATCGATTGCGCGGTGGCGCTATCGTCCTCAATCAGCAAGACGCGCATGCCAGACCCCTTCTTCGCCGCTGCGGCTCGAAACTCGGCCCGCCGCAGGGGCGGCCCATGAAAACGCTCAGGGACAATCCGATTCGGAACGTTAACGAGCTATGGTTAACAAAATCTGATTCCCGCCTGCAACCACAGACTGGCCGATTTTGGCCGAATCGGCGTAAGGTGTTGTCCGGGAGTGATTTTTTAGCCACGCTTTCGTTCATGTTCCACATTAAGAATCGGATGTAACCGATTCCGACGACTCAAGCCCTTCCATTCTGGTCGGGGTGAGCATTGGGTTAATCCCAACGACGGTGACCTAATGATTAACGACGCGGGTAAACAGCGGGTTAAGACTGGGGTCGTTTGGTTACCAACGGGTCAGCGCGAATGAAGGCGCTGCTCGAGCAAATCGCCGAACTCGATGGGCTCGAGGTCTACGGCCGCGTGGTCGGCGTGCGCGGTCTGATGGTCGAGGTGGCCGGGCCGCTGCAGGCCATGTCGGTCGGCGCGCGCGTCGTTGTCGAAACGGGGTCGAAGCCTATTCCGTGCGAGGTGGTCGGCTTTTCCGGCAGCCACGCGCTGCTGATGCCGTTTGCTCCGCTCGAAGGGGTACGGCGCGGCTGCCGCGCCGTGGTGTCCTCGGTGGCGGGCGCGGTGCGGCCGTCGCAGGGCTGGCTCGGCCGGGTGGTTAACGCGATGGGCGAACCGATCGACGGCAAGGGGCCGCTGCCGGCCGGTCCCGTGCCCTATCCGTTCAAAGCGCCGCCCCCGCCGGCGCATGCCCGCAAGCGCGTCGGCACCGCCATCGACCTCGGCGTGCGGGCGCTCAACGCCTTCGTCACCTGCTGCCACGGTCAGCGCATGGGCATTTTTGCCGGCTCCGGCGTCGGCAAGTCGGTGCTGCTGTCGATGATGGCGCGCAACGTCGTCGCCGACGTCTCGGTGATCGGCCTGGTCGGCGAACGTGGCCGCGAGGTGCAGGAGTTCCTGCAGGACGACCTGGGCGAGGAGGGGTTGGCCCGCTCGGTCGTCGTGGTCGCAACCTCCGACGAGCCGGCCCTGATGCGTCGCCAGGCGGCTTATCTGACGCTCGCCATCGCCGAGTATTTCCGCGATCAGGCCCAGCATGTCCTGCTGCTGATGGACTCGGTCACCCGCTTCGCCATCGCTCAGCGCGAGATCGGCTTGGCCACCGGCGAGCCGCCGACCGCCAAGGGCTATACGCCGACCGTGTTTGCCGAACTGCCGCGCCTGTTGGAGCGTGCCGGCACCGGAGCGGGCGAGGGCACCATCACCGGCATCTTCACCGTGCTGGTCGAAGGCGACGACCACAACGAGCCGATCGCCGATGCGGTGCGCTCGATCCTCGACGGCCATATCGTCATGGAGCGCGCCATCGCCGAGCGTGGGCGTTACCCTGCGATCAACGTGCTCAAGTCAGTGTCGCGCTCGATGCCGCGCTCGGCGGATCCCGCCTTTCTCGATGTACTCACCCGCGCGCGGCGGGTGATGGCGACCTACGCCGACATGGAGGAACTGATCCGGCTTGGCGCCTACCGTCCCGGCTCGAGTCCCGAGGTGGACGAGGCCATTGGCCTACACCCGGCGCTGGAGGCCTTTCTCGGTCAGGATAAAGCCGATTCTACCAGTCTGATCGACGGTTACCGGCGGTTGGAGCAGATCTTGGCCGCCGCCGGGCTCGCCGGCGCTGCCGACGTGCCGCCACGCGGTTAGCCACAGAAAAAGCGGCTTCCTTACCTTTGCGCCATCATTGGAAACCGAAAACTAACGTTATCGCGCCACATTCGACATGGTTGCCCACCGGTACGGGTGCGACCGGCGGGTCAAGCCACGTCCTCGGGGCTTCGGGGGAGTACGAGTAAAATGAAGTCACGCGATACGCTCATTCGTCTGAAGAAATTTCAGGTTGACGAAAAGCGACGGAAGGTCATGCAGATCGAGAGCATGATCGCGGAATTCGAGCGCATGGCCGTCGATCTCGAGCGCGAAATCAAGGTCGAACAGGACCGCGCCGGCATCCATGATCCCGGTCACTTCGCCTATCCGACGTATGCCAAGGCCGCCATTCAGCGGCGCGAGAATCTCAAGCAATCCGCCGACGAATTGAAGGTTCAACTCAACGACGCCAAGGAAGCCCTGGCCGAAGCATTCGAGGAATTGAAGAAGGTCGAGTTGCTCGACGAGCGTGACCAGATGCGCGAGCGCGCCGCCGAGGCCGCCGTGGAACAGTCCGAGCTCGATGCCATCGGCCTGATGCGGGTGCGCAACGCCTCGGCGTGAGCCGGTCCGATTGCCCGGAAAGCCGGCAGGATTACCCCCGATGCCCCGCGAAAGCGGGGCATCGGTTCTTTGATCTGCCCGGAAAACAAATCGCGCGCCGCAAGGGCGCGCGAAGTCGATGGTGAGAACGTCGGCGAAGTATGCCGCGAAATCAGCGGATGGTCACGCGGTCGGCCTGGGTCCAGGTCACCGGCTTGTCCGCCTTGAGGATCGGCGCACGGGCTTCCAGCCGCGTGCTCATGTCCGGCAGTTCCGGGCGGGCGGCGATGCCGACGCCGACGACGATGATGCCAGCGATCAGCGACACCACCACGATCTTGAGGTGGGTCAAACGATCTGCGGTGGCCAGTGTGTAGTTGTTCATGACGCGCTCCCGGACTCTCACATGTTCGCCAGGGCTTCACCTGTCTTAGACTTCACCTGCTTCGTCGGGTTCCGCCGGTTCCAGGTTCAATTCCCGCTTCCGGCTAAAGCCCGTATCTCCAAAGGCTTCCAACGGTTTGCGCACGCGACACCATTCCGGCCCCAGACCCCTGGGGCGCGGCGCCGTTTCCCCTCATCACGGCTGCGTGCCATAAACGTAGAGCGGGCCGATCCGGTTCCAAGACCCGTTCACGTTTCGTTGAATCTCCAGGAATGGCGGGCGGAATCGGCCGGTCGGGCGACCCTGCGCGTCAGATGCTGCCGACCGTCTTCAGCCGCACCCTGGGATGGATTTCCGACTGCGAGAGCACGCTGGTCTGAGCGCGGAAACGCTCGACGATGCCGCGGACGAACGGGCGGATGCCGGGCGAGGTGACGAGCACCGGCGCCTCGCCCTGGCGGGCGGCATCCTCGAACCGCTCGCGCACCAGCGTGATGAACTCGGAGAGCTTCGAGGGCTGCATCGCGAGGCTGCGCTCGTCGCCCTGGCCGACGATGGACTCCGCGAAGCTCTGCTCCCATTTCGCCGACAGCGCGATCAGCGGCATGTAGCCCGCCGGCGTGGTGTGTTGCGCGCAAATCTGGCGGGCGAGCCGCGTGCGCACATGCTCGGCGATGGTGGTCGGGTTGCGCGTGAACGACAGCGCGTCGGCGATGCCTTCGAGGATGGTGGCAAGGTCGCGGATCGAGACGCGCTCGGCCAGCAGCAATTGCAGCACGCGCTGGATGCCTGACACGGTGATCTGGCTCGGCACGATGTCCTTGACCAGCTCGCCCTGTTCCTTCGGCAGTTCCTTGATGAGCTTCTGCACCTCCGCGTAGGACAGAAGCTCCGCGGTGTTGGCCTTGAGCAACTCCGTGAGGTGCGTGGACAGCACGGTTGCGGCGTCCACCACCGTGTAGCCCTTGATCGCCGCTTCCTCCTTCTGCGCGACATCGACCCAGGTCGCGGGCAGGCCGAAGGTCGGCTCGGTGGTGTGCAGGCCGGACAGGTTCACCTGCGCGCCGGTCGGGTCCATCACCATGTACTGGCCCGGCCAGACGCGGCCCGTGCCGGCTTCGACCTCCTTGATCTTGATGGTGTAGGCGTTGGCTTCGAGCTGGACATTGTCGAGGATGCGCACCGCCGGCATCACGAAACCCATCTCGATGGCGAGCGAACGGCGCAGCGCCTTGATCTGCTCCGTCAGCCGGTCGGCGCCGTCCGGCGCGTTGACCAGCGGCAGCAGCGCGTAGCCGAGCTCGATCTTGAGATCGTCGATCTTCAGCGCCGCCGAGATCGGCTCCTCGGCCGGAGCGGCCTTGGTGTCGGTGTCGGTCTTGCTCGCCTCGGCGGCGACGGCGGCCTTCTGTCGCTTGTCCATGACATAGGCCAGCGCGCCCGCGCCGCCGCCGAGCAGCAGGAACGGCAGCATCGGGATTCCGGGCAGCAGCGCCATCACCGTCATCACCGCGCCCGACATGCCCAGTGCCTTGGGATAGTCCGAGAGTTGCCGCAGCAGCGCCTTGTCGGCTGCGCCGGCAACGCCCGCCTTGGTGACGAGAAGGCCCGCCGCCGTCGAAACGATCAGCGCCGGCACCTGCGTCACCAGGCCGTCGCCGACCGTGAGCAGCGTGTAGGTGCGGCCGGCTTCGGCGAACGTCAGCCCCTGTTGCGCGATGCCGATGATCATGCCGCCGATGATGTTGATGAACACCACGAGCAGGCCGGCGATGGCGTCGCCGCGTACGAACTTCGAGGCGCCGTCCATCGCGCCGAAGAATCCGCTTTCGTCTTCGAGCTCGGTGCGGCGGCGGCGCGCCTCTTTCTCGTCGATCAGGCCGGCGGAAAGATCGGCGTCGATCGCCATCTGCTTGCCGGGCATGGCGTCCAAGTGGAAGCGCGCGGCGACCTCGGCGATGCGGCCGGAACCCTTGGTGATGACGACGAAGTTCACGATCACCAGGATGGTGAAGACGATGATCCCGATGACGAAGTTGCCGCTCATCACGAAGTTGCCGAAGGCTTCGATAACGTGGCCGGCGGCCGACGTGCCCTCGTGACCGTGCGACAGGATCAGGCGCGTCGAGGCGAGGTTGAGCGACAGCCGCAGCATCGTCGAGATCAGCAGCACCGTCGGGAACGCGGAGAATTCCAGCGGCGCGTGGATGAACAGCGCCGTCATCAGGATCAGGATCGACAGCGTGATCGAGATCGCGAGCGCGAGGTCGAGCAGGAGCGGCGGCAGCGGCAGGATCAGGACGACGAGGATGGCGAGAACGCCGATCGCAAGCGCAAGGTCGCCGCGTTTAAGCAGCGTGCCGAGTTCGCCGAGCGTCGGTAATTTGAAGCCGCCGGCTCCTGCGCTGCCGGTGGTGACGTCCGTCATTGGCTTGCGGCTTGTCCCTGTCGGTCGTTCTCGAAAATCAGTGGAAACGCAATGCGACCATCAACACCGTATCTTGGCACCGCTCGGGGCGGTTCTCGGCTACGGTCAAGCCGGAGAATCAAAGACTTAAGGCCAGCTCCCCGTTAGGCAGAATTTGCCCGGTGTATGGTTACCAAGGAGTTAAAAGATACCGCTGCGGCCGTTGTTCGGCTCGGTGTGGCCGAAGAGTCGCAGTGGAGACACCCGTGCGGACTGGTGGAGTCGCAAGCCGCGTCAATCGGCATCCGCCGTTTCTGGGCCTGATCCGGCGATGGATGCGCGGATCGAGCCCGCGCATGACGACGAGTCACATTTAGCCAACGCTCCGCCGCCCCTGTTCTTTGTTCCTCGGGCCCGGGGCCGGCCCGCTTCCCATTTTTCCTTTCCCCTTTTCAAAGGGGATGAAGCGCCGGGAGGCGCCTTGGGAACCTTTGCGAGAGGCTCCCGCAGCGGACCCTGACGAGGAGTCCGCCGGTGCGTCTTGCGAGGACGCACGAGCCCTTTGCGAAGGGCCCTGCGCCTCCAGGCGCTCCACCGCGATGTCGTTGTCGGACACCGCGCCCCGCTCCGTCATCAAACGTCGCGATCGACGACGCCCTCGATGAGCAAGGCTGCGGACA